>ENA-OOZN01001245-OOZN01001245.1-human-gut-metagenome-genome-assembly--contig:-NODE-1245-length-17780-cov-6.438984_pt1 | contig 17780 bp, 10 predicted proteins | sample MGYA00241187_ERZ501397 | MGnify/ENA primary metagenome ERZ501397 (study PRJEB25962, sample SAMEA2042921) | human gut metagenome | biome: human gut; feature: human-associated habitat; material: faeces... | reverse complement strand
GTGTGGCTGACTTAAATATCCATGTGAAGCGTGGGAGAATTTATGGTCTGCTGGGCAGAAACGGAGCCGGAAAAACCACTACCATGAAAATGCTGTTGGGCTTAACGAAGCCGACTTCCGGGGAGGTCAAAATCTGGGGAAAGTCTTTGCAAGGGAATGAAAAGAAGTTGCTGCCCCGTATCGGAAGCCTGATTGAGTCCCCCGGTTTTTATCCCAATCTGACCGGCACAGAGAACCTGCGTATCTTTGCTACTCTGCGGGGTGTACCAAATAATCATGCCATAGTTGATTGTCCGATTCTGTTCCTTACAGCTAAAACAATGGAAAATGATATTACTTTTGGTCTTGGCCTGGGGGCGGATGACTATCTGACGAAGCCTTTTCGCATCCCGGAGCTGCGGGCCAGAGTAAATGCCCATATACGCAGGGAACAAAGGGAACGCCATAGCAGCCTGAACTTTGAACGCATAAGAATAGATTTATCAGCTAAAACAGTACAGGTAGACGGAGAAATCATATCCCTTACCAAAAGCGAATATATGATCTGTGAATTTCTTGCCCGTAATAAAGGACAGGTGTTTACACGGGAACAGATTTATGAGGCTGTTTTCAGTTTGGACGGAGAAAGTGATAATTCCACGATTGCCACTCACATTAAGAATATCCGGGCGAAACTGAACCAGTATTGTATTCAGCCGATCACAACTGTATGGGGGATTGGGTACAAATGGGAATGAAAAAACAGTCATCACTGAAAACAGCCTTTTGGCACTTTTTATTTAAGTTGTTTGGTGGTTTGCTTGGCACAGTTGCTGTTCCGTTTCTGCTTATGAACATCAGCACGGCTTTAGGGGTTACCACATACGGAGATTATTCGGAAATACGGTCAAATGAGCTTGCATCGGTTCTTGCAGCTACGCCAGATTTATCTGAAGTTGAAATTCCAATGGGAATTGAATATGTGCTGTTAGACAAAAGCTATCAGATTATCGAAACTACTTTAGATGAAGGTGAGCTGGAACACGCTATGCGGTATGCGACTACAGGTGTTATCGACCAGAACCTGAAAAAAAGATACCTGCTTGTCACTCGTGAAAATGAGTATGTTGTCCTGCAATACTATATTGGTGCTCAATATACAAATGAGTGGATGAATACGCATTTGCCGTCTCCAGATATATTGTTGATTATTTTGATTGCAGCGGGAGGAATTTTTGTTTGTCTGTTCTTGACAACCAGATTTGCTAAAAAGTTACGATTGCAGCTTGATCCTTTGTATGAAGCAACTTCGGAAGTGGCAAAGCAGAACCTTGATTTTGAGGTTGGACATTCAAACATCAAAGAATTTGAAGATGTGCTACTTTCTTTTTCTCATATGAAAGAAAGTCTGAAAGCTTCTTTGGAGCAACAGTGGGAAGCCGAGCATATGCAGAAAGAACAAATTGCTGCGCTTGCCCACGATTTGAAAACGCCCCTAACTGTTATTCAGGGAAATGCTGATCTTATCAGCGAAACAGAGCTGGATGAGGAACAGCGTTTATATGCGGAATATATCAGCAGTAGTTCCGAACAGATGCAGTTATACATTCGGACGCTGATTGATATTTCACGGGCAGCGTCCGGCTATCAGCTTCACATGGAGGATATTGATGTGCTTTCCTATGTGGAACAGTTGCGGGGGCAGATCGATGCCCTGTGCCAGACGAAAAAAATCGGATTGCAGATGGAATTAGAACACTTGCCAGATGTACTGTCTGCGGATAAGTTGCTGTTAGAACGAGCGATTATGAATGTGATAAATAATGCAATGGATTATTCCCCGCAGGACAGTTCCATTCATATCTCGATAATAGGCGGTAAGCAGCATCTGAAAATCACGGTAACAGATGCTGGTCCTGGATTTTCGCAGGAAGATTTGCTGCACGCTAAGGAACAGTTTTACATGGCAGATCACAGCCGTAGCTCTAATATGCACTTTGGAATGGGTCTGTTTATCACAAAATCCATTGTCCAGCAGCATGGAGGACAGCTTGATTTGAGCAATTCCGAGAAGACAGGCGGCGCACAGGTTACAATTTCAATTCCATATTGATTTTATGGGTAGCTTTTAAGCTGCCCATTTTTCAAATCTTTATAAAATCTTCAAAATTGTATTTTACGATAATCCTATAAGAAATTGGTTGCCCACGAGGGCGGTATTATAGGAGGATATCGTTATGTCAATTTTTGTTATTCATAGTACCATGGGCTATACCAATTAAAAAAGCCTTGCCACTCCTCTGGAGGGATGACTATCTATCAGTATTCCATCGTTCTAACTATACCATTGAACTAAGTACAAAAAACGGAGCAAATAGTTGTGTAAGAGAGACTGAAAATAATAAATAATATTTTCTTCCAACCAGTTCTGTAATAAAATTAAACTTTAACGAGATTAAAAATGAGGGTAAAGGTCACAGAAGAATATTAATCTTTAAGGTAAGAAAGATATGTAGGTGTTACGAAAGTTTACAACAAAAGAAGGAGTTTTAGTTCTATATATAGCGTTTGGTGGTGTCGCAATTCGAAGTAGAATTGCGACACTTTTCTTTTTGTGGACAGAATTCTGGTTTTTAATCCTTTTTCTATGTGAGAGGGCAAGATCACCGCCACTCCGATTTGATTTCAAAAAATTCAGATCGGAGGTAAAGAAAGGTGATATTTCATAAAGCGAGTGAAGAACGGAAATGGAAACAATGGAAGGAACAAGAAGAACGGATTTTACGGGAATCTGGTGTAAGTGAGAGTGTGATTCAAAGACTTCGGGAACTGGATTGGCAGGATTTTAATACAGAGCGAAGATATTGGGAACATTTTTCACCAAATCAGGAAGAGCTATATACCAAAGAGCTGGAAGAGCAATCTCCTGTGGCACTCACGATCCAACAGTTACTTGACAGCGTGGAAAATGAACAACTGCTGCAGATTCTTCTGGAATCGGATAAGAAAACCTTGCAGATTTTACTGCTGAAGATGTGGGGATTTTCTATCCAGGAGATTGCAGAGCAGACAGGTATCCCGAAAAAGACGATTTATACACGAATGGATCGTCTGAAGAAAAAAATTAAAAAATTTTTGAAAGGGTGAAGAAAAAAGGCGGTTTTCATCGGCTCTATATATGAAAGGGGTAATAGGCCCTCGTTCCTTGACAACCGCATACCAGCATTACAGGTACGTTCCCAAAGATAGAAGCGTGACAGTATAAGCGCCAGGACGGATGGGGGCAAGCACTGCAGGATTGTTATGACAAGGTCTGTACCAAGACTAGGGCGGATCATTTCGTAAGAAAACTGTCAGTGCCTGTTCTCATTCTGAGCGAGTCCTTATAGCTGTGAATGGACTTTCGCAGGTCTTTCGCCAGGATCATCTGCGGGGGATAATGATACGAATTTCTTCCCACAAGGAAGAGGATGGACTCCAAGTTGTAATCAGCAAGACTTTCAGAAAATCTGCGAGCGATGCGAAGCGAAGCATCCGCCTGTAATGTTCCCTGCCATAGATGTGGTGCGGCAGCCGGGGAGTCGAGGACAAATACGGTGCTAAAGAAAAAACGATAAGAAATCAAAAAGAGTGTGTCGTTGATATCAGATATATGCGGCTGTGGGAGATCCTACAGCCGTATCCTTGTGGTATTAACGTCATGCGGAAAGAAGAAACAATATGTTTTACAAAGTTGAATATCAAAAGAGAGCGCATCAGGAAGTAGAGAAGATTTTCCGGGTGCTGCTTCCGGAACAGGGACTGGCGGTCAGGGAAGAACAGATCCGCTTGTGCCATGAAATGTTAGATACCTTGCTGGGAGAAAGAATTGCGCTGTGTGACGCAGGGGTAGGAATTGGCAAGACGTATGCCTATCTGGTAGCTTGTGTGTTGATGCGGAAATATTCCATACTAATGGAACGAAACAGCCTGCCAAAACAGCATCCGGTGGTAGTATCCACTTCCAGCATTGCCTTGCAAAAAGCGATCTTGTCCGAATATGTTCCGTTTTTATCAAGAGTTTTGGTAGAACAGGGCATTATTCAGACACCACTTCGGGCAGTGGTACGGAAAGGAAAAGAACATTTTGTCTGTGATAACAGGCTGGAACAAAGAATCGAGGCTATCCGTTACAAGCAGAAGAACGCAGTCCAAAGAGAAGCACTGCTGTCTCTGCGGAAACATTATGATATGGATATCGTAAAGGATTTGAGTGGGTTTGACAGAAGGTTGGTGTGTGTGCCGAAGTTCTGTCCAAGGGAATGTCCAGGCAGACAGATGTGCCGCTATCAGAGGTATCTGGAAGAATCCAAGAAACAGGATGTGTTCCTTCAGATTTGTAATCACAATTATTTACTGGCAGATGCATTCCACCGGAGGGAAGAGTATAAACCATTGCTGGCGGATTACCGGGCTTTGGTAGTGGATGAAGCGCATAAACTTCCGGAGGCGGCTAGGCAGATGTTTGGGAAGAATTTATGTATGGATGATATCCGGGAGATTGCTTATTATCTGGAACGGGAACATCAAAATGTGGAAGCCCGAACTTTAAAAACCGGGATGTATAGTATTTTTACGATTATCAGGGAAAGTCACATGTTTTCCCATGGTATAAAGGAAAATTTTCAGTTGACCGGAGAATGCGAATTTTGTTTATGGGAGGGAATCCAGATGATTGAAAGAATGATGGAACAGCTAAAAGGAGTAGTGCCAAAGTGGGTGTTAAACAGGCTTCAGGAGGCAAAAGAAGTACTGGAGTGTTTTTTACAGAAAAATTCTAAGTATGTACTCCATCTGCGTATGGATAAAGAAAAGATTCCGGTCTTATGCGCAGCCAGCCGGGAGATTCCACAGCTCTTGCGGGAAATGCTTTGGGATCGGGAGCAGGCACTGTCTGTTATTTTGACCAGTGGAACTTTGAAAGCAGGAAAAGGATTTGCACGTACTTTGCAGATGACCGGACTGGAAGGACGTACAGATGTACAGTCTTATGTGGCAGAATCCCCGTTTGCGTATGAAGAAAACTGTCTGTTATATCTTCCAAAAACTTTGCGGAAGTGTAAAAGGGGAAGCAGGGAAGAAGTTGAGATGGTGGCAGGCCAGATCCATTCCCTGATCTGTTCTACTTACGGGCATACGCTGGTCTTGTTCACTTCCTATACATTGATGGGAAGCGTGTACCAGATATTAAGGGATGGGATTCCCTTTCCGATGGTAGAAGTATGGAGACATTCCCAGGAAGAGATCCTGCGGTTTAAGACGATGGAGAATGCGGTGCTGTTTGCAGCCGGCTCCTGTTGGGAAGGGGTGGACTTTCCGGGGGATATGGTATCTTCGCTGATTATTGTGAAGCTGCCTTTTGCAGTGCCAGATCCTATCAGCGAGGCGGAGAAAGAAACCTATGAATCATTGGAAGATTATATCCAGGCGATCATTGTGCCGGATATGCAGAAGAAACTGCGGCAAGGGTTTGGACGTGCCATCCGGACAGAAACAGATACCTGTGTGGTTTCTATTTTAGATTTTCGGGCTGTAAAAGGCGGAAAGTATCATGAAGATGTGATGTGTGCCCTTCCACCCTGTCAGATGGCTGAAGAATTGAGAGAGGTGCAGGATTTTATCCGCAGCCGGAAAGGCGTGGAATATTATCTATAACAGGAAAAATCCCCTTTCCAGCCTTGTTGCTTGTGCTTCATTTTTGGACATTTTTACAGGAAAAGTTTAGTACAGTTTTTGAGGTGGTTTTGGAGGGATTGTTGGTATTGATGAATAGCTATTTTGGCATGAAGTGGATATACTGTGTATAGCGTTAGAGGAAAGGACGGTGAGCAAAATGGCACGATATGCAGTGGAACATATCTGGGAAGGGAAAAAGGAGTATTTCTTGATCCGGGATCACCAGAGCTGGCAGATGGTGCTGCTTCCGTCAAAATATCTGACGCATTTGATCAGAGCAAACCGTTCCCCGAATACTGTTGGCAGAAGGGCAAAATCCATTCGGTTTTACTTGGAATATCTGAATGAAACAGAATTGGAACTGTCCCAAGTGGCGGAACAGGAATTCCAGGAACAATATGAACATTATGTGGGATTTCTCCACTGGTTGAAAGCTGGAAATCATTTGAATGACAAGAAAGAGAAACTGCCAAGCAATAAAACCTGTAATGCGTATTTAAAAGACGTGTTCAGGTTTTTCTGCTTTTTAGAACTGGAAGCAGATATGGAAAGACTGAAGGTGTTATATTATGACAGCTTTACCACCCATGATTCTATCGGCGTGAAAAGAAAACTGCGGTTCCGGTCATTCAATGGATATCTGAAAGAGGAAGAACGAAATGTCCGTCCGGCAGAGCATAATGAGATTTTAGAACTTTTGAAGCAGTGTACCAATTGCAGGGATCAGCTTCTTATCATGCTGCTGGCAGAGACAGGATACCGGATCGGTGAGATTCTAGGTGTGAATTATACCAGGGATATTGATTATGAGCGACATACTATCCGGGTATTTTTCCGGGATGACAATGAGAACAGGGCAAGGGCAAAGAATGCCGCCTACAGAAAAGCTAAGATTAGTGATGCCACCTTTCAGTTTTTACTGTTTTATCTGTCAAAATACCGGGAACTTCTGCAGCATCAGCAGATGTTGTTTGTAAACATCGAAGGGGAGACGAAAGGGAAAGCATTGCAGGTGGATGCGGTCTACCGAATGTTGGAACGGATGGAGAAAAAAACGGGTATCCATACGACACCCCATATGTTGCGGAGATATTTCGGGAATATGAGACGGGATGCCGGATGGCCGCTGGAAATGATCAGTGAGGCGTATGGACATAAACACACCGACACGACCATCAAATATCTGAACATTGTAGATGACCAGCTTATGGAAGCCAGCGACCAATATTATGCAAAACATTCCGTACTTTATGATGTGGAGAAACTCCTGTAGGAGGTGAAGGACATGCCCGCTTATCAATTATATGTATATGAAGATCAGAAAAAGCGGGAAGCACTGGAACAAAAAATCTGTGAGCAGGTGGATGCCTGTACAGAGGTAAATGGGAAAATACGAAACCGGGTAAAGAAGTTCCTGATAGAAGAGGGAATTACTGATATTTCGGAGATGAATGCAGCTCTAAGAGTCCGGTATGAAGGGTATCTGGAAAGAAACGAAACCGTTCATGTACCGATTACCTGCCTTCGGGGATTCGACAGAATTTTCCTCCATCGGATGAAGGAAGAACTAAAAACGCTGGCAGGACAGAGAAAATATACTACAGAGTATCGTGATCAGTGGTTGTGCTTAACCCATTATCCGGATGTGGAAGTTGCAGAATCCTTTCTGACGAGTAAAGATGGGAAGGAACTGGTATGGAATTTTACTCTGGAGTGTCCGAGAAAGTTGAAAATGCAGATTTTTACGGTATTGAAAGAGGTGATCCATACCTATGAAGGCTGGACACGAAAAGAAAAATTGCTGGTACTGCAAAGATTATATCAATTTTGTGTAGTGAATCAAGTGTCTGACATTGAAACCATGACGCTGGAGGAAGAACAGAAGTTTGCTTTGAAACTCTCGGAAGATTTGGGTGAAAAAAAGAAAAATGCTGTGTTTGGTATTTTGCGGATGAGCAGAAAAATTCTGTTTTTACAGGCTCCGGAAATCAATTGGAATGCGAATGTGTGGTTTTTAGAACGCTTCCATTTTTCTAAAGAACGGATAAACCCCAGCAAACCTGTAGAGCTGGTGTCTTTTAAAGAAGTGACAAATTTGGAGAATCAAAAGATTTTGCAAAAATATTTGCGGTATCTGTTTGGAATCACAGATTTATGTATCAGCACCATCCGAATCAAGCTACTGGAACTTCGTACATTTCTGGTATATTTTAATGGAGAAGAAAAGCCAATCTATGAAGTGGAGGCAGAGAAAATTCAGAGATATCTGGAATCTATTCAAAGACAGGATACTCGTGAAAAAACAGCAAATGGAAGAATTTTTATGATCCTGCAGTTTTACAACTTCCTCGTAGTAAAAAGATATCTGAAAAAGATTCCCTTCCGGTATGAATATTATCTTCAGAAAGAAGTGCATGTCCACAATGACCGCAGCGTACCAGAAGGAGTATATACGGAAATTTTGTCTAAGCTGGCAGAATTCCCAGAACATCTTCGACTGATGTTCCTTCATCTATGGTGTACCGGAATCCGGGGAAGCGAAGTGTGTACCCTGACAGGTGATGGTTATGAAGAAAAGGATGGAGATTACTGGCTGAAGGTCTATCAGGTAAAAATGAAAACTTATAAGCGGATTCCCATTCCGGAAGCATTGTACAAACTGGTACAGGTGTATAAAAAGAAATATCAGATTGGACCGGAAGAATATCTGTTTCAGAATCAGACAGGAGGCGCTTTCCGTTATGGAACCTTCCGGTATCAGATGCTGAAATACTGTGAGAAATATCAGATTGCAAACGGGGAATATATTTTCAAATCCCATGATTACCGCCATAATCTGGCTACGCTGTATTATGATAGCGGAATTTCCCTCCAGGCAGTGCGGGATTATCTGGGGCATGAATATGAAGAAATGACCAGACAGTATGTGGACTATATGCCAAAGAAACTGGAAAAAGCCAGTGAAGCATACTTCCAGGAAGAAACCCACAGCTTTGCGGCGGAACTGATGAAAGGAGAGTTCCATGGATGAAAAATTATATCTAACAGATTTGAACTGCTATGCCAGAACAGATGAAAAACAGAAAAAGAATGTAAAAGAATCCCATTGTTTTGATTTTGGTCTGCTTCCAACAAAAGGACTTCAAAAAGAATTTCGTTCATTTATTGAGAATCGAAGTAGACAATGTGCATTGGGAACGATGATACAGGAACGAGTAATCTATCAGAGATTTTGCAGAATGGTAAAGGATCAGCGCATCCAGGCAGACAGCCTGCATGAACTGGAGTGGGAACAATGGCTGTTAAAAATCCGAAGCTGGCTCCTGGAACATGGACAGAAATTGACAATGCAGAAAGTCAGCGTATATGGGAAAGAAAAGATAATTCCATCAAGCCTCATCACTTATGCGCGGAAGGCATATCAATTTACAAAAGAGGAAGAGGAACAGGATGAAATTGAGAAAGATATCTGGAAATTAGAGAATCTGGACATTCCTTATAAAAAGAATCTAATTAAAAATTATCAGACTTTGAATTTCACAACGATTATTCAAACGGATTTGCGAGAAGAAACGAAAAAAGCAGTTTATGAGCATTTACATCATGAAGCGATTGCAACGATCAGCAAAGAAATGACAGCCATCCGGAGGTTATCCAAATATTTGAAAGAAAAATATCCCGACATTCATTCCGCAGAAGAATTGGATCGGGAACTGTTGGAAGAATATCTGACATACCTTGCAACAGAAGCAGAGGGCGTGAACAATTACCGCATGGATCTGACAAGACTCCGAGGGATATTGGAAACCATCGGGAAGTTATATGGATATCCACATCTGGAAAGTTTATTCCTGACCAGTGATTTTCCAAAACAGGTACAGCCTAAATTGAAATCTTATTCAGACAGTGAGCTTATTCGTTTTAATGCAGTGCTTGCAGAACTGGATGAACAGATTGAGCGACTCATGGTCATTCACCAAATGTTAGGGACAAGAATCTCCGATACGTTAACTCTTCAGAGGGACTGCTTGTATCGCCAGAATGGGCATCCCATGATTCAGATCAGACAGATGAAAACAAACACATTTGTGAAACCCATCAGTGCAGAATTGGAACTGCTGATCGAAAAAGCAATTGAGTACACTGAGAAAATGTATGGGGATACGATTTACATTTTTGTAGATGAGAAAAATACCCGGAAACCTTTGCAGTACAATACCGTTCAAAATAGAGTGATGGACATTATTCAGAAAAAAGACCTGCGGGATGATAACGGCGAATTATTCGGCTTTGGAACGCATATGTTCCGCCATGTGTATGGAATCCGCTTGACAGAGATGCATCTGGATGATTGGACTATCGCAAAACTACTGGGGCATACATCGGTAAAGAATGTGAAATTTTATCGAAAGATGAGTCTTCAGATCATCGCAGATGAAACAAGAGAAATCAGAGCAGAGATGAGCCGGATGATCCGGGCGAACCTGGCAGGATGGGGGAAAGAGTATGAGCAAATATGATAAGATGCTGGAGGTCAATCATAAGCAGAGTGTGGAAAAAATCCAGCGGGCAAAATTGGCAATTCAGGAGATGATTGAAGAAGAGGATAAAGTGACCGTTCCCAAACTGATGCAAAAGACCGGACTGTCCAGAGGATTTTTTTATAAGAACCCGGAAGTGCGAAAGGCAGTAGATCGTGCCTTGCAGCTGCAGGCTGGCATGGTAGATAAGAGAAGAAAGATTTTAGATATGGCAATGGACAACCGTATCCTGCAATTAGAACAGCAGGTGGCAAAACTAAAAAGAGAAAATGAGACATTACGGAAAGAAAATGAAGCAATGCGAAAAGCATTGAATAAAAGAGATTTGAATTTGATCAAGAATTTTTAATGAAGAAAATAATCAGCGGCTGGCAGGGGCGTGAAGAACGTGCCTGCTGGTAGTTGTGGGGATAAAGCAAAATGGAAAGAGAAGTAAGACTTTCCATTTTGTTATTTAGATATTTCATGATACAATAGTGCTATAAGTTAAATTTGAGGGAGGGATTTCTACGATAGTACTTTTGGAAAAATTTCGTGAAGTAATAAATAAAAGAATACAAGAGAAAAAGAAAAATGAATTTACAGACTTGGCGCCCATTGATGATATTGAAAATGGAGCTGAATATTTAAAAGCATTACATTGGGCGATAAAGAAAAAGAAAGTTAAAAATATTGCACTGGCAGGTCCATATGGTGCAGGAAAGAGTAGTATCATTGATACATATTTGAAAAAACATAGAATGATTAGAAATAAATCTCTTCGTGTTTCAATGGCAACTTTTGTTGAAAATGAAACTGATGAGAACGGGAATCCTAAGAAAATTTCATTGGGACAAGATGAAATAGAATTAGGAATTTTGAAGCAATTATTTTATAAAGTCAATTATAAAAAGATACCGCAGAGCAGATATCGGAAGCTGCACAAAATTAATTGGAAACGTGTCTGGGGATATTTGGTTTTGATATTTTTAATTTTGGGAGTGATGGAATTTATATTTTTTCCAGATACTTTTCAAATGATAATCGAAAAAATAGAAGAGGCAGGTGGAAAATTTGGATTAAAAGGAATGGTTTCGGATATTATTTTCCTTGCTTTTTGTGTGGGAATATTGGCAATTATTGCCCGAACATATCGTTTGGTGCTGTTTCGTTTTAAAGTAAATGAAGTAAAATTGCCAACAGAGACAGTTGTGAAAAATTCTGAAACTGCAGCGGAAACTGTATTTAATAAAAATATGGATGAAATTGTATATTTTTTTGAAGAGACAAAGTATAGAATTGTGTTTTTTGAAGATCTAGATCGTTTAGAAGATCCATCTATTTTTATCCATCTTCGGGAATTGAATACATTATTGAATAATTACGATGGGATTAAGGGGCGCATCGTTTTTGTTTATGCTATTAGAGATGATATATTTACGGACACAGACAGAACAAAGTTCTTTGAATTTATTATTCCTGTAATCCCAATTATAAATTCTACGAATTCAGGGGAAATCTTTTTACAAAAACTTGAGGAATCTGAAAAGAAAGGGATTGTTCATGAAATCTCACAGGAATTTATATTAGACGTATCTCCATATGTTGAAGATATGCGAATTCTTCAGAATATATACAATGAGTTTGTCATCTATAAGGAAACGATTCGTACTGATCAGGAACTGAAATTGTCAGATGAAACAATGATGGCATTGATTATTTTTAAAAATTTGTATCCACGGGAGTTTGCAGAACTTCAAATGGAGAGAGGAGTTGTGAAACAAGCTTTTGAGGATAAGCAAAGATATATCTCTGGACAATGTATGAAATGGCATAATGAAGTTGATGAACTTACACAGGAATTAGAAAAATATCATGATGACTGTTTAGAACACATAAAAGAACTTAAAACAGCTATGCTTGGTGCTATGGTGAATTGGCAAGGCATTCCATATAGTATTAATAAAAGCTATTGGGATAAATGTTCAGTAAGTAAAATAATGGAGGATTCGTTTGAATTATCGAAACTTGCGGAATTAAAAGATGTTGAAATTGAGTATTATACATGGAGTTGTTTCCAGTCGGAAAAATCTGTGAGTGATTTTCAAGAAGTTTTTCAACTATATTATGAAAGAATTAAAAATTTTCAATTTATCCAAGAAAAAGGTGTTAGTTCAATAAAGAGTGAAATTGAAGATTTGAAGAAGAATGTACATGAACTTTCAGGCTGGTCACTTAAAAAGCTGATAGAAAAATTTGGAGTCCATAATGTACTATCTGAAAAAGTTGCTGAAAATAAATTGCTCGTATTTATGCTTCGAAGAGGATACATTGATGAAAAATACGCAAACTATATCAATTATTTTAAGGGGACAAGCATTACAAAAGAAGATATGAATTATATACTGGCAGTAAAAAATATGGAAAAGCTACCATATAATTATAATTTGACAAAAGTTGGAATGGTTATACAGCGTTTACAACCGTATGAATTCGAACAAAAAAGTATTTTCAATTTTATTCTTTTGGAATTTTTATTGTCTGAAGAGAATGAGAATGAAAAATGTATGATATTAATCGATCAATTATCTGATAGAACAGTGGAAAGCTGGGAGTTTATAGATGAATTTATTGAGCAAACTCAATATAAAGAGAGATTGATTCAATTATTAGCAATACGTTGGCCTGATATGTGGAATGATATTGTCCAGGATATATCGATAACATACGAAAGGAAAATTTTTTATTTACAGTTACTTATTGATAACGTGGATACAGAACGCTTATTTGTTTTAAATGACAATAATGAGATGAGTGGTTTTATAGAGGAAAATCCAGATATATTACAGCAGCTATCATCTATTCAAGATCAAAAGGTGATTTCCTTAATTGAAACACTTGGAATTGTTTTTACGAATGTTTCTATTGCAAATGTTTCGGAGGAAATTTTGAGATATGTTTTTGAAAATCAGTGCTATGAGTTAAATGATACGATGATACGTAGGATTGTGGAATTTGAAAATGATACAATGCTTTCTGGTTTAGATACTCGAAATTATACAACAATTATTTCACTAGGATATGAACCATTAATTAAATACATACAAGAAAATTTGAAACAGTATGTGAAGGAAATTATATTAGCACCTAATAATACTAAGGAAGATGTTGAACAGATTATGGATTTGTTAGAAAGAATGTTGGAAAATGCTCCAGAAGAGACCGAAATCTGTTTGGAATTAGTGAATCATGAAGAATTTTGCGTAGATGATATTTCTGAATGTTGTGGAAAGTTCGATTCTGATTTTGATAAGGACGTGAAAATTCTTTGGGATGAGTTATTGGATAAAGGAAAAGTAAGTCTGAAATGGGAGAATATCAAATGTTATTGGGACAGATATAAGATTACGCCAGAACTACTTCAATACATTGAAACAAATAGTGATCAACTTACATTTTTAGAGAATCAGTGTTTAAATGAAGTGTTTGCCGAAGAACTTATTACAAGTACAATTGATGATTCTGCTTTTGAAAAACTATTACCTCAGTTGGAATTAGAATTTGATATTCCAATAGAGAAGGTTGAGAGACAGAAAGTTGGAATTTTGATTAAGAAAAAATATATTCCTTTTGATGTTAATAAATATGGTGAAATTAAAGATGCCTATCCTGATTTATGTCCAGATTTTATTTTGTATAATCAAGCGGAATATATGGAAGTAATGGAAAAGATTCCAATGGGAGAAACATTATTAGAAACACTATTGCTTTCGCCTATTCTCGACTTTTCTAATGCAGAAGTTCTGTTGGATGCTTTTGGAGAAAATTATATGACTGCAAAAATTGCTGAAAACTTAGTTGATTCAAATGTGACGATTAACAAATCGATATTTACAGCAGCCTGGGAATATGTAGATGAAAAAGGGAAAAAGACGTTGATGTTTAAATGCCTTTCGATTTTAGAAGCGGCTGATTTTGAAAATTGTTTTTCAGAACTTTCACAATGGTATTCAGGATTTTGCGATAGAAGTAAAAAACATAGCGTTGAATTACCTAATAACGAAGAAAGCCAAAGGCTTGCTAAACGATTACAAGAAGTATCGTACATTACAAGTTACAAATTACAAGAAAAAGAAGTCTATGATTCTGTTACGGAAACAAAAAAGAAAAAGAGTACTTTTGTGTGTTGGATAAAAGCAATCAAAGGATAAAAGAAAATTTTTCATAGTATTTAAGGGAGATCAAGGTAGGGTATAAGAGCCCTGCCTTTTTCTGAAGAGAAGTGTACACAGTACACAAATGTACATACCGTTAAAGCCCCTATTTTCAAGGCATAATGGGATAGGGGTACAGTTTACAGATGAGCCGACCGGAAATCTTGACGCGGCGAGTGCAGAAACAGTTGCCCAAATGCTTACTCTGGCAGCGTCTAAGTATCAGCAGACTATTGTTATGGTTACACATGACAGGCAGATGGCAGAATATGCAGACCGCATACTCACAATCACAGATGGAAATGTGACAGGGGGTGTGGGGGTATGAACAGCAAAATTATAGCATTGACATTCAGGGGACTTCGCAGGAGATTTAAAAACATTTTAAGGTCCATGGTATTAGTAGTGCTCGCATTTACATTTGTTACAGGGGTACTGTTATTGCAGGAAAATATGTCAAACTGGCAGAAGGCTGATAATAAAAAGCATTTTGGAGACTGGTTTGTAATGTACAGGTCTAAACAGCCAGAGGAAAACGAAAGCATTAAAAAACATCCTTATACCGGAAATGTGTACACTGCAAAAACTGTAACAAGCGTAAAGGATAGAACCAATTTATCAGATATTATGATTGGTACAATGTCAGATGGCTTTATCAGCATGGGCAGTATAGCACTTGAGAAAGGTAAGATGCCGGATAATGACAATGAGGCAGCAATAGACAGGAACTCTCTTATCAGGCTTGGGCAGGGCACAGACATTGGAGATAATATAACACTTAATGATAAAGAATATACGCTTTGCGGAATAATGAACAGCTATACAAATGTATGGAATGATGGTAAAAAGCTTCCGGGAATTATTGTTACGGAAAATGAGGCAGACAATATTGCGACGGATGAAACATACATATATGCATATTCATTACAAAGTTTCATAGATGAACAGGATTATAGCAGTATAGCTGAGAATTTAAGAAAAGAATCAGGCCTTAAGTTTAATTTTACATATAATAGTAATGTGTATGATTATAAGCCGTGGGGATATGCAAAAGTTAATAATTATATTTATGTATTTATTATGCTTGTTGGAATAACGATAATATCATATCAGATTACAATGTATAATAAGACAAGAAAAAATGTCCGATTTATTCAAAAATGCCTTGGGGCTGATAAAGGGCAGATAATTTTTATGATATTAACAGAGAATATATTTATACTTTTAATTTCGGCAGTCATAGGTTTTGGTATAGCATCTGGAACAGGGTATGTCATACAGGCTTTAATAAAATATTTTAAAAATGTGTCATTTTTCTCAATAGGACAATATACCCTGATAAGGATTATTCTGACACTTGTAATTGCAGTAGCAGTCAGTTTTATGTCGGAAATTATTACGGACAGATTAAGCAGCCTGAACCGAAAAAAACGGACATACAATTTTAAAAATGTTATGACAGAAAAAACGTTTGTTAAAACTACTGCGAAAAGATTTAAGTGGTCTGATGGCTGTTTCCAGAATATAGTAATAAGAGTGTTTTCTCTGGCAATGGCTGTTATTACTGTTGTATGTGCCATTAATTGTATCATTGCATACAGAGAGTACTTAAGGATAACGGATAAACCTGATATTGTAGGCTATGCGGTAAAAGAGACTCCCCGTTCATATACAGTTTATTATGATTACACAGCCAGTCTTGTGAAAAAAGGAGATGTGCATACTGCAGAGCAGATAGAGAAAAAAATACCTGATACATGGGAGTATTCTCCATTTCAGAATCATTCCATATCAGAATATTATTTTAATGATGTTAAATTTGGCGACAGCTGTATGTACAGGAATATAAGTGATGATGTTTTGAATTATCTTAAAAATATAGATGGCGTAGATGATATAACCATGGGATATTACGAAACAGCAAGAACATTTACATGGACAGGTATCAATACTGATAATGTTGGAAATGGTCTATCATTGGCAAGATCATTAAAGTCAGGTGGTGCAGATAAAAAATATATTTTTGCTGCCGGATATGTGGAACCGGAGGAGGATATATATAATTCTCTTAATGATTATGCTGGGGGAAATCTGGATTATGATGGATTCAAAGAAGGTTCAGAAGTTGTTGTATTTCTGGATGTAAATAATTCTGGGGTATATGATGACAGCATGAAGGATGGTGTTACTCTTAAACTTCATAATTATGAAATGGTTTTAGAAAGAAATGACAGTTATGAATCAGGCGACGAATATATCAATGCTTATAATAAATTGCTTGAGGAGACAATTGATGGATATGAAGGTCAGACAGATACACAAGCAATAAAAGATTATATATGTAAAAATATAACTGACCAGCAGATAACAGAAATTTTAGATGTATATGCCGAGACACATGATAATGCCTATATTATAAATACATATAATCAGTATAAAGCTGGGAATATAAGTAAAGAACAATTGCTCGATGCTTCAGGTTCAGATGAGTATTACAGTGGTGTCTGGAGATCAATTATTTCACAGGAGTGGTGGTATAGTCAGTATGGATTTTACACATATCTTGTACCAGCAGCCAGCACTAAAGTGGTTAAAGTAGTAAAGGTAACTGATGAAATAAAAGAAAAATTCAAATACATAATACCTGAATTTGGCCAGTATACAGTAATTGGTTCAACACAGCTTTTGCATAATGCATTGGACAGCCAGAATGAACTTATTAAAAAATACCTGTTTCTTGATGAACTGCCTGATTATATGAAATTAAAGATGAATCCTAACCGGATTAATATAAAATATAATCTTGGTTCGTCTGTAATGGCAACAGATAATGTTGCTTCTTCATATCTTGGTTCAGCCGGATTTGCGTATACATCATATTCAGATGAAAAGAACCAGATGAGACAGAAGACAATAGAAGCATTGATGACATATGGAATTACAGGAATTGCTGCAATTGTAATATATCTTATGGTAAGTACAATCATTCTGAAGGGAAGGCTGGAAAGGTATACAGAAAGGATTAAACTTCTTATCAATACAGGAGCGGAAAGAGATAAAATTGTAATGATATGCATGTATGAATGTATCTGGCAATTGATGTGGTTTATAGTACTGATGCCGTTAGAGATTCTGATATGTCTGGTAATGGTAAGAAGATTTGTTAAACAATTATAACAATTGAGGCGCGGATTTTTCCGCGCCTTATGTTTTTAATTCGGATACTGTGAAGTAATTCCAAAGTACTCTTCAAGCGATAACCAGTCACCATTGTTATATAACTTAGTTGCAAGGTCAACACCTACATAACGAAGATGCCATGATTCATACTGATATCCGGTAGCAGAATCTT
>ENA-OOZN01001235-OOZN01001235.1-human-gut-metagenome-genome-assembly--contig:-NODE-1235-length-17874-cov-1.692631_pt1 | contig 17874 bp, 31 predicted proteins | sample MGYA00241187_ERZ501397 | MGnify/ENA primary metagenome ERZ501397 (study PRJEB25962, sample SAMEA2042921) | human gut metagenome | biome: human gut; feature: human-associated habitat; material: faeces... | reverse complement strand
TTAAAAAAACACAGTCCGGAAATCCTGATTGTAGCAGGTATCATCGGCGTTATTGGCAGTACCGTAATGGCTTGTAGAGCTACAACAAAAGCCTGTGATATTTTGGACGAGGCAAAAGAAAATCTGGAATCTGTACATAAGGTGGCGGATGACGCAGAACTGTGCGAAAAACATGGTTACACGCCCGAGGTTAGAAAGAAAGACGTGGCTTTGATCTATGCTCAGACTGGCATGAAACTGATGGCATGTTATGCGCCGGCAGTAATTATCGGCGGTTTCTCTATTGCGGGTATCTTGACATCTCATAACATTATGAGAAAACGAAATGCAGCAATTACAGCAGCATTTACGGCGACATCTAAAGCATTCAAGGAATATAGAGGTCGTGTTGTGGAACGTTTTGGCGCTGATGTTGATAAAGAGCTGAGATATAACATCAAGGCTAAGAAGATTGAGGAAACAATTACAGATGAAGACGGCAAGACGAAAAAAGTCAAAAAGACTGTCGGAGTGGTAGATACAAACGCAGCTACTGATTATACACAGTTTGTAATCGATAGCTCTATGGTTTCCTGGTGGAGCGATAACCTTGACTACATGATGTTGTACCTGAAATCTGAACAGCAGTATGCTACAGACAAGCTTAGAGCTTGCAAGCATATTTTCCTGAATGAAATTCTGGAAAGATTGGATTTGCCTAAGACACCAGAAGGTCAGTTGGCAGGCTGGGTATGGACACCTGAATACGAGGAGGATATGGGAGATGGCTTCGTTGATTTTAATATCGATGTAACATTCAGAGAGAACCCCGATTTCCCGAACGGACTGGAAAGAGTCATCACGCTTGATTTTAATTGTGACGGCAATATCTATGAGCTGATGAAAACAAAGAAACACGAAAGAACATTCGCATAAGCACAGACGACCATCCTCAGAGATCACTGAAGGGTGGTCTTTTATTTTAAGGAGGTTGGTCTATGACTTTAAGATGTACATTTAGGATTTGTTTGTTCTTATTGCTGACTGCGTTATTCACATTGATATTTTTCAATGTCAAGACTGATGCTGAGATTATTCCGGAGACGATTGTGGAGCAGCGAGTACAGGAAGAAGAAAAAGCTGAAGAAATTGTAGTCGAGCCAATAGAGGAAGAATCGTACCCGATGTCAGAAGAAGATATGAATCTTATTTCGCTTGTGACTATGGCTGAAGCAGAGGGCGAATCTGAATTGGGAAAACGCCTGGTAATTGATACGATTCTAAATCGTATTGATCATCCAAATTGGCCCAATAGTGGTAGAGAAGTTATCTATCAGAAAAGTCAGTTCACATCTGTGTGGAACGGAAGAATCGAACGTTGCTATGTTAGAGATGACATTTTAAATCTCGTAAAAGAAGAACTAAAATCTCGGACAAATACGAGCTGTCTCTTCTTCAGAACAGAAAAATATTCATCCTATGGAACTCCATTACTAAAAGAAGGCAACCATTATTTTTCAAGCTATTAAGGAGGCATCTGTATGAACAATATCACAAATATTTTATCTTACGCGTTGGCAGGGATTGCGAGTCTCTGTTTTGTAGGAGGTATTGCTGTATTGCATGGCGGAAAGCAGGTGTAAATATGGACGGTCTTGAAAATATGATTTATATGATCGATCAGTTACTCGATACGAAAAGAAAAAGACATATTACTGGTGGAATTCTGCTGAGTGTTTCAGCGTTGTTCGGTGGACTGGCAGTTACAGTAATGACACTCACAACCGAAGAAGAGGAGGAAAACGATTATGAGTAAGAATAATTCGATTATTGGATTTATCGTAGGCGCAGCAATCGGTTCAATTGTTACCTGGACTATTTCCAAGAACGAATATGAAAAGCGTATGGATGAAGAAATTCAATCTATGCGAAGAATAGATAAAAAAGTCGACAAAGCAACAGCTTCCGAGAATGATATTTGCGAAGAGCAAGAAGATGAAGAAGTCGATGAAGAGGCATTGGAAAATGCAAAAAAGATCATCAAGGAGCAGAAATATGGAGATACAAAAATGGGGCAGAGCAATGTAAAGAAGAATTGCAGCCCTCATGTAATTACGCCAGAAGAGTTTGGCGAGTTGTACGATTATGAAAAAGTCAGTCTGACATATTATGCTGATGGCGTACTTACTGACGAAGATGATAACATCGTGGATGATGTGGACGGAATCGTTGGAATAGATTCGCTGAACATGTTCGGACAGTATGAAGAAGATTCAGTTTATGTTCGTAATGATGAGCGGAGATGCGATTATGAGATCCTGATGGATGAGCGAAAATACCATCAGGTAAAAAGACCTAAAATTTAAGGAGAAAATATGACAAGGGAAAGACTTAATAAATTATATTTTGACTGGCTCTATGAAAAAGTGATTGACAGTCATAAGTCTTACCGGGAACTCCTCTGGTATCTTCATTCTGTATCGTTTGAGTATTTGATTGCGATGGATGCAAATCGGGCAGATGACGGCACAGATTTGAGATATAGATTCTGCTATGAATACGATTACGATGATGCTATGGTCGCTGCTTATCTGGACGACAGACCTTGTTCTGTTCTGGAAATGATGGCGGCCTTAGCCATTCGCGAAGAGCAAATCATGGAAGACCAAGATATTGGGGACAGAACCAGTATGTGGTTTATGGAGATGTTAAGAAGCTTAAAGCTCATCAATATGACAGATTCCAATTTTGACAGCGGATATGTTAGAGATGTAGTTGGAACATTCTTACATAGGGAATATGCAAGAAACGGTTCTGGTGGATTATTCACAGTTAGCAGCAACCATGATATGCGCTGTGAAGAAATCTGGATACAGATGAATTTATATCTCACAAATACCCAAGATATTTTCAAGGAGGGCTGGTAATGGCACATACAGAGATACTTAAGGCGTTCGAAAAAATGTTTCCAAACTATGGGGGAACCAGAATCAAAGTATGGTTTCCTCATGGCAGAAACTGTATTCGAATTCGCCACAATAACAATTGTGAATTCATTTTCACGTTTAACGGTCCTAAGGACTGGAAATTTGAGACACAGGAAAGCTTTTTAAAGAAGGAGTGATATTTATGGAAGAAATGCTCAGCTACGTTTTTGGAACTATTCGAAGCAATGATGCTTCGATTCAAACAATTAAGCGTGATATGAAACAGCAGTCTAAAATCAATACTCGCGTTGCATTTTTGATTTGTGGCTTGGCGTATACAATGCTGAAGAACAAGAAAAAACAGGATGCAAAAATGGAAGTCCTTGCAAAGAAAATTTGCGAGATGCAAGAGGAACAGAAAAGCGGAAAGAGAGAAGAAGGAGAATAATCAATGTTTGACTTTTTGATGGTTTCGACACGTTCTACAAAGCGTGGCATGATAGAAATCTATCCTAAATTCAAAGTTGGTAAGAGCTCCGATCTAATGATTCGAGGCGGTGATTTCTATGCCGTCTGGATTGAGGAACGAGGGTTATGGTCTACAGATGAGCAGGATGTAATAGACCTTATCGACCGTGAGCTTGACAACTATGCAAAGGAAAACAGTCAACGATTTGATGGCCATTTCAGAGTTCTTCATATGTGGGATTCTGAAACAGGAATAATTGATACTTGGCATAAATACTGTCAGCGACAGCAGCGAGATTCTTTTACTATGCTGGATGAAAAATTGATATTCTCGAATACAGAGACAAATAAGAAAGATTATGCAAGTAAGCGCCTTCCTTATCCGTTGGAGAAGGGGAATATCAATGCTTACGAGAAATTGATCTCAACTCTGTATACCGAAGAAGAACGGCATAAAATTGAATGGGCGATTGGTTCCATTGTATCTGGAGATTCTAAGCATCTGCAGAAGTTTATGGTGTTGTATGGTTCAGCCGGTACAGGTAAATCTACAATTCTGAATATTATCCAGCAGCTTTTCGAAGGATATTATTCTGTTTTCGATGCAAAAGCACTGGGCTCCTCGAATAATTCTTTTGCGCTGGAGCCGTTTAAATGCAATCCTCTTGTAGCAATTCAGCATGACGGTGATTTATCAAGAATTGAGGATAATACCAGACTGAATAGTTTGGTTTCTCATGAATTGATGACTGTAAATGAGAAATTCAAATCTGCTTACACAAACAGATTTAAGTGTTTCTTATTTATGGGGACAAACAAACCAGTAAGAATCACGGATGCAAAATCAGGGCTGATTCGTAGATTGATTGATGTATCTCCTTCTGGTAATAAAGTAAGTCAGAAGGAATATGACAAAATAATGAAACAAATCAAATTTGAATTGGGAGCTATCGCGCAGCATTGCCTGGATATCTATCTGGAAAACCCGAACTATTATGACGGGTATATTCCTATCAAGATGATGGATGCTTCGAATGATTTCTATAATTTCGTAGTTGACTCTTATCATATCTTCAAGAAAGAGGACGGTACAACAATGAAAATCGCATGGGAAATGTATAAGAACTACTGCGAAGATGCAAAAGTTGCTTATCAGTTATCTTTGAGGATATTTAGGGAAGAATTGAAGAACTATTTTCACGAATATAAAGAAAGGTACACTCTTGAAGATGGTTCCAGAGTTAGGAACTATTATTGTGGTTTTAGAACCGATAAATTTGAGAGTACCAACAGCAACAACATAGAGGAAAAAGAAGCAGAGCCGTCTTGGCTCGAATTCACTGAAACGAAATCCATCTTTGATGAGGTTTGCAAAGATTGGCCTGCTCAATATGCCACAACAGTAACAGAAATTCCTAATAAAAAATGGGAGAATGTGAAGACAAAGCTGTCTGATATAGATACAACTAAACTTCACTATACAAAGCCAACCGATATAAACCACATCGTAGTTGACTTTGATATTCCTGACGAAAATGGTAATAAGTGTTTCGAAAAGAATATGGAAGCGGCATCTAAATGGCCGCAGACTTACGCTGAGCTCAGCAAAAGCGGAGAAGGTATTCATCTTCATTATATTTACACAGGCGGCGATCCTTCGTTGCTGGGGCGAATTTATGAAGAACATATCGAAATCAAGGTTTTTACTGGGAAAAGCTCGCTTAGACGTAAATTGTCTAAATGTAATAACTTACCAATCGCTATAATAAACTCTGGTTTGCCGTTGAAAGGAGATAAAAAAATGGTGAATTTTGAAGGCGTAAAAAGCGAGAAGGCATTGAGAACATCAATTCTGAAAGGCCTTAATAAAGAAGTCCATGCTTCAACAAAGCCGAGTGTAGATTTTATTTATATGGTTTTGGAAAAAGCCTATGAACAAGGTTTGAAATACGATGTTTCGGACATGGAAGGTGATATTCTCTCTTTCGCTATGGATAGTACAAATCAGGCTGACTACTGCGTTAAGCTGGTTAGTAAAATGAAATTCAAATCTGAGGAAATGTTCGAAGGGAATGCTTCAAATGATCCTAGAATTGTATTCTATGACATTGAGGTGTTCCCTAATTTATTTCTCGTGAACTGGAAACTTCAAGGAGAAAATAATCCAGTTGTGAGAATGATCAATCCCTCACCAAAAGACATCGAACAGCTGATGCAGTACGATTTAATCGGCTTTAATAACCGCAGATACGATAACCATCTGATATATGCAAGAATGCTGGGCTATAGCAATGAGCAGTTGTATGACCTGTCCAAGCGTATTATCGATAAAAAAGATGGAGCGTTCTTCTCTGCTGCCTATGATATTTCCTATACGGACGTATATGACTTTGCTTCGGCTCCGAATAAAAAGAGCCTGAAGAAATGGGAAATTGAGCTGGGTATCCATCATCAGGAGCTTGGTTTGCCTTGGGACAAGCCTGTACCTGAGGAATTATGGCCGAAGGTTGCAGAATATTGCGACAACGATGTACTGGCAACTGAGGCAGTGTTTAATCATTTGTCTGCGGACTGGACAGCGAGATTGATTCTGTCAGACTTAGCCGACATGAACCCCAACGCCACCACAAATGCACTGACAACGAGAATTATCTTTGGCAACAATAAGAAACCTCAGAGCCAATTCAATTACAGAAATATGGCGGAACCTGTCAAAACAATCGATCCAGAAATGGAAGAATGGTTAAACAAGAACAAGGTTCTTAAAATACCGTTTAACGATGAGAGTATTTTGCCATATTTCCCTGGATACGAATACAGCTTTGGTAAATCCGTCTATAAGGAAATCGAAGTTGGAGAAGGCGGTTATGTCGATGCGATGCACGCGATTCATTGTTTGGTCGCATTGTTAGATGTCATGTCTATGCATCCGCATAGTGTACTTGCAGAGGTTCTGTTTGGTGTTGAATTTACAACAAGATTCAAAGAGATTGTAGACGGTCGTGTAGCCATCAAACATGAAGCATGGGAAGAAGTAAATAACATGCTGGATGGCAAATTAAGACCGTACATTCAGAAGGTCCTGAATGGTGAAATGACTTCTAAAGACCTTGCAAACGCATTGAAGACAGCAATCAACGCGGTGTATGGGTTGACAGCAGCCAAATTTGATAATCCGTTTAGAGATAAGAGAAACAAGGATAATATTGTAGCCAAGCGTGGGGCACTCTTCATGATTGAACTGGAAGAAGCTGTTAAGAAGAAAGGCTTCCGTGTCGCCCACATCAAAACGGACTCCATCAAAATTCCGGATGCAACACCCGAAATTATTCAGTTTGTAATGGATTTTGGTAAAAGATATGGCTATGTGTTCGAGCATGAAGCTACCTACGATCGTATGTGTCTGGTTAATAATGCAGTGTATATCGCAAAATACGCTACGGCAGAACAGTGTCAGGAGCTGTATGGTTATGTTCCTGGTGATAACGCAAAGCATGGCGGCGAGTGGACTGCTACTGGTGCTCAGTTTGCTGTTCCATACGTATTCAAAACGTTGTTCAGTAAGGAAGATATTTGCTTCTCTGATATGTGTGAGACAAAATCTGTGACAAGTTCTCTGTACTTGGACACAAATGAAAATCTTCCAGATGTCGCGATGCTCGAGAATGAGCGAGCAAAACTGAGCAAGGAAATCCGCAATCCAAAGAGCAAGCTCAATAACATGACTACAGGTTTTGATTCGGCATTACATAAAACGATTGCTAGAATCAAAGAACTTGATGAGTTAATTGCTAAAGGACATGATTACCACTTCGTAGGACGAGTTGGCTCATTCTGTCCGATTAAGCCCGGTTGTGGAGGCGGGATTCTTGTTCGGGAATCAGGCGTTGATCCTCACAATGATATTTCCACTTACGCATCTGCGACAGGCGCTGACGGCTATCGTTGGCTTGAAGCAGAGATGGTTCAGACATTAAATAAAGAAAACGACATTGATAGGTCTTATTACGATAATCTCGTAATTGGCGCTATTGATGCTATTTCTAATCTTGGTGATTTCGAATGGTTCGTATCAGACGATCCATATATGGGTGTCGAATACGACGAAAACGGAGCACCTATTTATGAAACAGAGTTACCATTTTAATTGATATTTTGAAAGGAGCATAATTATGGCTTATAAAAGAATTCCAACACTGTGTATTGAAGATGCTGAAATCTTCTGGAAAAATTTCTCTGGCAGAGAACAGCAGTATAACGAAAAAGGCAATCGCAACTTCTGTGTTTTCATCGATGATGAAGAAACGGCACAGAAACTGATCAACGACGGCTGGAACATTAAGATCAAGCAGCCTTATGATGAAACAGAAGACTCCAGATATTATGTGCAGGTTAAGCTGAATTACGATTCTGCTCAGCCTCCGGTTGTAGTTCTGAAGAAAGGCAAAAACATGATTCACCTTGACGAGGATACTGTTGGTAGACTCGATACTGCCGACATTATCTATGTCGACCTGGAAATCAATCCTTATGATTACGGCAGCAAGAGAGGCGGAGCTCCTGCATATTCTGCATATGTGAAAGAACTATATGTAACAATTGCAGAAAGCAGATTTGCTGCTAAATACGCTGAACAGGAAGCACCTGAAGAAGAACCCTGGTAAAAATTACGTGACATACAATGAAAGGAGAGAGCAGTATGAGCAAATTCGAACTTGGTAAGGTTGTAATGACAATCGCTGTACGCGATAAATACAGGGATGATAGAACATTTGCAACTTTCGTAAATCGCAGTCTTGGTCGCTATATTGAAGGTGACTGGGGCGATACCTGCGAAGAAGACAGAGAACAGAATGATATTTCAGTTGTTGAAGGTAAACGTATTCTTGCTGTGTATAAGTATAACGATGATACAACCATCTGGATTATTACAGAGTGGGACAGAAGCGTAACGACTATTCTGTTTCCTCATGAATATTAAAGAGGTGATATTTTGTCGTGGCTTAATCTGCGCAATTATCAACTCGATGCTATTGAGAATTTGGAAAATGGCAAGATTCTCTGTGGTGGTGTAGGTAGTGGGAAGTCTCGTACATCCATTGGTTACTACTATAAAGAGCAGGATGGAGATTTATATTCTTCAGAATATGTTCCGATGAATGATCCTCCTCAGGATTTATACATAATCACAACTGCTCGCAAACGGGACACAAAAGAGTGGGAAGGCGAATTAACGCCTTTCCTGCTCTCTACAAATCCAGAAATAAACTTGTATGAAAACAAAGTAGTGGTAGATTCGTGGAACAATATCGCCAAGTATAAGGAAGTAAAAAATGCTTTCTTTATATTTGATGAACAGCGTGTCGTCGGATCGGGAGCTTGGGTGAAAGCGTTTCTGAAAATCGCTAAGGCTAATAACTGGATTTTGCTATCAGCTACCCCTGGAGATACTTGGATGGATTATGTCCCCGTATTTATTGCCAATGGATTCTTTAAAAATAAGACAGATTTCACGAGTAACCACGTTATCTATAGTCGAGTTGTTACGAACTTCCCTAAAATCGATGGCTATTATAACACAGGACGACTTATCAGACTTCGTAACAAAATTCTTGTAGATATGGATTTCAAGCGAAAAACTATAGCAAAACACGAGGATGTATTTGTTGATTATGATATTTTGACCTATAAGGTTGCTGGCAGAGATAGATGGGATCCATATAAAAACGAACCTATTCTAAATGCTGGCGGTCTTTGTTATGTCTGGAGAAAGATAGTAAACAGTGATATTTCTCGACAGACCGCACTCATGGAGTTATTCGAGAAGCATCCGAAGATGATTATCTTCTATAATTTCGACTATGAATTGGATATTTTGAAAACTCTGTTTGAAGAAACTCCGGTCGACGTAGCTGAATGGAACGGACACAAACATCAGGAAATACCAGATAGCGATAGTTGGGTTTATCTTGTACAGTACAACGCTGGCGCTGAAGGATGGAACTGTATCAAAACAGATACGATTGTATTTTTTTCTGAGAATTACTCTTATAAAGTCATGCAGCAGGCAGCTGGACGGATTGACAGATTGAATACTCCATTTACGGATTTGTATTATTACCATTTAAAATCTAAATCTGGAATTGATTTGGCTATTGCCAGAGCTTTGAAAGAAAAGAAAAAATTCAACGAAACAAAATTTGTGGGTAAAAATTTTGAAAAGAGGTGATCTCATTGAGAGATAAAGAATCAAAAAGTAATCGAGGTGTTCATTATAAAGCAGAAGCTATTAAGGCCGCAAAAGATCTGAGATACGGCGATGAGGTAGTTCGTAAAATCAGAAAGGCAAAATCATCTTGTGAAATTTCCAGAATTATGGCTACTGCGAGAAAAGCAAGTACCGTTTAATTTGCGCGGGAATTACACGTTCCTTTATGAAAGGAAAGGTGATTTTAAATGGGAAATTGCGAAGGACTTAAATGGAATCGGAGAAAAATGAAGTTATCTCAAAGCGAACTGGCTGAAAAAGCCGGTTTATCATCTGCTACTATCGGCAGGCTTGAACGTGACGAAACACGTTGGGAATTTATCACAGATGAAACGTTCGATAAGTTAACGAGGGTTTTTGAAGAAATTCAGGGATTTGCATTCGTAAAAGTTCACGAATCGAATTCAACGAATATCGAAGAATCAGAAGAAACTATCAATGTGGAGGAGGAGAAACCCAAAATGGAAGAAACGTTGGTTGAAGTTGAAGAAAAGAAAGCGGATGATAATAATGCAAAAACACTTGTATTATTACAGTTCGCGTTTGAGGGATTAAAAGAATCCGAAACTCATGAAGATTTCAAGGCAAATCTCAAACTGATTAAACGTATTGTTGACAGTTATTAACCTGAAAAAAAAGGGGTCTGAGTTTAATTACTCAGGCTCTTTTCTTTTTACAATAAAGGAGTGAGAAAAATAGAGGGGCAGAAAGAAGTAAGATACGACCTGTACTGTAATAGATGCAAGCATTGGGACAAAGACGATGAGCATAAAGAACCTTGCGACGAATGTGTGGATGCTCCAACGAATTACGCTACAGATCGTCCGATTAACTTTAAAGAGAAGGAATGATATTTATGGATTTAAAGACAGTTAAGAAATATTTTCACGAGGAAGACAAACTGTGCTATCTCGTTGGAAATCATCCACTTAAATCTTTTTTCGAAGAATGTAAAGGCGCAGCATATATAAAAAGATTTGAATCCGGAACAAACGAGATTATGTTCGTTTGCGAAAGGTTCAATGATATTCATGTGGCTAGAGAGTGCAGCCACAACTGTTCTAATTATGCTTTGTGCAGACAGATCGACAAGGTAAAACAAGCAGAAGCCGTGCTTGATATGTATTATTCATAAAGAGAGCAGAAAGGAGATTTTATTATGATTGAAAAAGTAGGGGAAATCAAATTTGATGAGAAGATTTTGGACGTGTATTCATCCATGGATGAGCCTCTATTCATTGCGTATGAGGTTGCAGAGATGTTTGGATACAATGATATTCTGGAAATCGAGGGTTTGTGTGAGAAAGATGAGTATATCATCAAATTTACGATGCTTGATGGCGAGAAAGCTGCAGTCGTTTTCTTGACAGAGTATGGGTTGTACAATGTTCTGTCTCAAACGAGAACATTAGCAGGTAGAAAGTGGAGAAAAATCATCCACAGCCAGCTCATTCGTATGAGAAGAGCTATGAAATATGATATTTCTGACCAGTTTGACGATTGGAACAATCAACTCGATGATTTGTATTACGATGAAGAAAAAGACATATTGATGATGTCTGTGACACTCCCTGGCGGGGATGTTGAGCAGATTCCGTATGACGATTTCGATGCACAAGATTGATATTTTGGGCGGAAAGGAGAAAAATATGGATCCTAAAATTATCGCAGTCGACTTCGATGGCACATTATTCGAGAATAAATGGCCTGATATTGGCGAACCGATCATGGAAGTCATCGATTATGTGAAAAAAGAGCAGGCTGCTGGCTCGAGAATTATCCTTTGGACGTGTCGTAGCGGCATGGAACTGGTGAATGCGTTGTATTATTGCAAAAAATATGGCATTGTTTTCGATGCTGTTAATAAAAATCTGCCTGAAATAGTTGAAAAGTATGGTGTCGATGCAAGAAAAATTTATGCAGATGTTTACGTCGATGATATGAGCTACAATCACAGAGCAAAAAACGTCCAAATCACTATAAAAAAGAGCTTTATACAGCGAATAGAAGAACTTGTTCATGACGGATATGAGATTTCAGTGGAACAAATTGAAAAATCTAATGCCGTATTGGTTCGTGTAACCAAAAATGGACTTTCTCACAGTGATTTTTACAATTACACCATTCACGGTCATACTTCTGATGAAGAAAAAGAGAATGGATTGCTGGAAGTAATTGAGAACTCTGTTCTGATGGTTGATGTTTTGTCCAATTCCAAGGAGGCTATATGAAAAAACGTAAGATTTCTATGGCTGAAGTGGCTATGACTCAGGAATGCACCTTTATTCAGCCTATTGACATCTCTGATGCAATTACTTTGGAAGAGTTATATAACATTGAACGAGAGGAGAACGAAGATGTATAAGAAAAATTTCGTTAAAAAAACTCTGAATGGGTTTCAAGCAACTCCTATATATTTCTTCATCGACATCGAGACTATATCTATACTCGGACAGGATTTTGGAGAGCGTTTAAAGGATGCCTTTGAAGAACGAGACGCTTTAATGGTGTGGCTGTACATGAAAAAAATGTTTTTGCATACAGCGCACATATTTTACAATGGAGAATTTATTCTTATCGCAAAGCGTCTCAACGAATTCGTAGATCCCTATGATTTCTATGAAACTCTTAGTAAGCTTATGTCGGATGCGGAAAAATTCGAGGAGTTTCTTAAAGCAATAGCAGCTAAATAAACGAGAGGAGACAGAAAATGAGACCAGATAAAAATCAATATTACATTGGTATCGCCGAAGCTGTGGCTAAGCGCAGCACATGTCTTAGAAGACAATATGGGGCGGTTATCGTCAAAGACGACCGGATTATCTCTACTGGTTATAACGGAGCTGCCAGAGGTGAAGCTAACTGCTGTGACGAGAGGATATGTTGGCGTGAAGCACATGATATTCCTCACGGTCAGCAGTATGAAAAATGTCGTGCTGTTCATGCAGAAGCAAATGCGATTATTAACGCTAATCCTTCTGATATGATTGGTGCGACTTTATTTTTGGCTGGGTTTGAGAATGGTGAACCAATTAACATTCCACATCCTTGTGAGATGTGCTGGAGAATGATAACCAACGCTCAGATAAAAGACGTTATTAGCGGAGTTTCTAATATGCGTCTTAATGAGATAAAAGTTATGAATGAAATGGGGTAAGTGTATTGAACCGATATTTAATGCAGATAGAACACTATTTCCGCGGTATTGAAGAATTTGAGGTTAGTGCGACGGACAAAGAAGATGCTGTATTTGTGGCAAAACAGTATGTCGAACGTAATCCGAAGTACAGTGGTGGAAATTACAAAATGAGTTCTGTATGTGTTATTAAAAAACTGAATATTAAGAAAGGAATATCTAATGAGTAAATATATCTTTGTACTGGTTGTATTTTTGATGCTAGCAAGTATTAGCGATTGAAAGGAGAAATGAGAAATGATTACTGTTGTATGGATACTCGCTTATATTTTAATTGGTGTGATTACGGCTCTTACCCTCAGTTGGAAGAGGATCACAGGTGATCATATCGATATGATTATCGTTACATATGGCTGGCCGGTGTTTGTGCTTTATATTGTTGGGGAAAAGGTACTTGTTGAACTGCCTTGTAAGCTGTATAAAAAATGGAATAAAAAAATGGGGAGGCGTGGTAAATAATGTCTGGATTGGACGGAATGATAACAATTGAAACTGCGAAATACAGACCGTGTTTGGTGTACGGGTATCGAGAAGCATTGTTTCATAGATGGGTAGAAGCTGACAGTATTAGTATAAAGTTTAATATACCATTCAGTTATGATGGGCGGAAAACTCTGGCTAAGGAGATTATTAAAACTAATATTTATCCTCATTATGCTGATCCGGTTGCTGTAAAGCGAATTGCTGGTTTGATTGAGTACCATGATGGGACGCTTGATACGGTCGAACCAAAAGATATTCGCTTCTTGGATTCCAATTACGAGTTTGAGAATGTCGAAGCGTCTTTTGAAAGAGAAAGAATGAGGCGAAATGACTAAAACAGATTACTGCTACAGATTATTGATGAGCGCCATAGTGCAGCAGAGCATCTTGGATTATGTGAATAGCCTGATTGATATTTATAAAAAAGGATACATACGGTCTGATTGCTTATACATCAAAAAACATAGACAGTTCAAAGTCGTTGATGACTGTGAGAAATTCTTTTCTTCGCCTACTTTCGTTTTATATAGCGATTTGGATGGAAACTATGTGAAACGTAAGTGTAGAGAGTTCGCTAAGAAAAATAATGATGAATACGTTTCGAACAGCATTTATGTGATTTGAAAGGAGAAATGAAGTTATGAAAAATAAATGGAAAGTAGTATTACTTATTGTACTAATTATCGCATCTGTGGGTATTCTGAGTGTAATTATCATTCAGAGTTCGCAAAATACGGCGATTGCTTTGGAAGAACAGGTGAATACAGCAAATTCTGATATCAAAGTGCAGGAAAAAAGAAGGATTGATCTGATTTATAATATAGTTGATTGTGTAAAACAGTACGACAAACACGAAGCTGAAACCTTGAAAGCAATTGTAGATGCAAGAGGAGATATTGGCAATATTGAGAATGTTACTACGGCAATTACAGCAGTGTCCGAAGCATATCCAGAACTGAAATCTAATGAAAATTATAGAGAGTTGATGAATGAATTGTCGATGACAGAAAATCTTATTGCTGAGCATAGAAGCAATTATAATAAACAGATTAAAGAATATAACAGATATGTACGCAAATTCCCTGCAAGAATCTTCCTGGATATTTTAGGTTATAAAAAACAGAATTATACATATCTGGTTTATGACACCCCTACAGATGCACCACAGAATCTGTTTGATGAATGATAAATATGGGGTGTGGAAAAATGAAAAATTTTGAAATTACGAAAAGAGAAATCTTGGGCAGTATCATAATTGGTGCTGCCCTTCTTATTATTGGTTTTTTCGTTTCTACAGTTATTAACGAGCACCAAATGGATCAAAATGAAAAATACAATAAAGCAGTAAAAATCGATGATTCGGAAATGTTCGAATATGGTATGAGAACAAACGTCGGTAATGCTTTCGTGTATGGAAATCTCGAGGCAGTGGATCCAGTTACATATACAGAAATCGGTGGAGAGTATATGTATATAAAAAAAGAAAAAGAAAGATACACGAGACACTGCAGAGTTGTTAGATACAAATCTGGAGAAACCTATCATACTAGAACGGAATATTATTGGACTTGGGATTATGTTGACCATGAATCCAAAAAATCAAAAAAAGTAAACTTCTGCGGTAACACATTTAGCATCAAAAAAATCGATATTCCTAGTTCGGATAAGATTAAAACGATTAAGAAATCTAGCAGAATTCGTTATGTATACTACGGCGTTCCTGCAAAATGTATCGGTACTATCTTTACGGAACTAAAAAATGGAACGATTGCGGACAATAATGTCTTCTATAAAAATATGACCATAGAAGAGACAAACAATGAATTTCAGAGGAATGCCGTTTTACCTCTTTTTTGGACAGGATGGGTTATTTTATCATGTTTTATAATTTATGGATGGTTCTATCTCAAGAATGATTGGTTGGAATGAGGTGATACCTATGATTGAACTTAAAGTTGAAGAATATTGTCACAGTTGTACTTATTTTGAACCGGTTTCGGACATGGATATTTTTTATGGTGGAGAAGAAAGAGTAGCAGCAAGAACTGTTGTTAGATGTATTAACAGCGAAAAGTGTAAAGAGATACATAGACATATCGAAAGGAGTCTTGAAAATGTTGAAAATTGAAAAGGTTGAAATCGCTGGATTGGAAGCGGCTATTCGTGGAATGAGAAATCCTAAGAATTCCTGGGAGAGAAGTGATAGCGTATTTATAACATCAGACGGCGATCATCATGATATTTGTGGTAATTCCGGTCCGTGGTATGGTTCAGATGGTTGGGAAGAAGTATTGATTGGCGAAAACGACCTGAAGCTCATGACTACCCTCCGCAACGCAGGCACTGACCATCGTAAGTTCATGCGGATGATTACCGTATATTTGGATATCACTGCTCCGCTGTACTGGTGGAAGGAGTTCGATACGTACAAAGTAGGCACTGTTGCAAATTCTTGCTCAACCATGCACAAGATTGCGGATAAGGAGTTTGCCGTTGACGATTTCTCTCACGAACATCTTGATGGCGTTAGCCGTGACATGTTTATTCAAAATGACTATGATCAGCCATATTTCTTCTGCTCTTTTGAAGACATGCTTTATATTCAGGTTGAGGCTTTAAATAGAGCTAGAAACCTGTATCTCGACACCAAAGATAAAAAATATTGGTGGCAAATGATCCAGCTCTTGCCGAGCTCTTATAACCAGAGACGAACGGTTATGCTGAACTATGAGGTTCTGGCGAATATTTATAAGTCTCGTCGGAATCACAAGCTTACTGAGTGGCATACCTTCTGTGATTGGATTGAGAGCTTGCCTTATAGCGAGATCATTACACAGAAAGCGGTGGGGATTGAATGAATAATGCCTTTGTGGTCTTACTAATGATATTTCTCCATATTATAGCTGATTATAATTTGCAAGGTTGGCTGGCTACAGCGAAAACTAAAGATTTCTGGGAACAAAATGCACCAGAAAAAATGTATAAGAAAGACTATATTTACGCGTTGCTAATGCACAGCATTATGTGGACTTTCTTAATTATGTTGCCGATAGCCTATATAATGGATTTCAATATAAATAGTAGATTTATAAATTGTTTTCTAATAAATATTTACCTTCATGCAAATATCGATGATCTAAAAGCAAACAAAAAGACTATTAGTTTGGTAACCGATCAAAATTGTCATCTCATACAGATATTTCTTACTGCTTTTATGTTGCTTTAAAAAGGAGAGGGAAAGATGAGACTTGATATTCTTTATGTGTGTAATCAAACTCGATGTGAGCATTGTACCTTGCCGTTATGCCAACATACGACAGATATTAAGTATGCTGCAAATTTTGTGAATGAGGATGGATATTGGAAGGAATTGATAGAGGATGGGGTTAAGAAGAACGACAGAGAGCTGTCGTAACTGTCCTTTTGTAAAAACTTGCGACCATAAGAAAATGGAGGCTTTGGGATATTTTCCAGAGCCTCTTATTGCTGAGGTCAAAGCACCATTGATGGCAGAAATGGCAGCACCAATTCTTCGCGAGACTAAGAATATTGTTATTGATGGAGGTATTGTGAAAGTTTATAAGGACGAGTTTGAGAAGGAATTGTATAAGTCGTTATATTCTCATTTCGGACTTCAATTTGGAGGATAAGCGACTATTTATATTTTTGCGAAAGGAGAATAAGTTATGGCGGAATGTTATCGATGTCCATATACAGAAAAAATAAAACGAAAGTATGGTTCAACAATACATTGTACATTGGAGCCAAGTGATTTAGATGTTACGTATTTTTGTAGTTATAATCACAAGACTGAGGAGAATACTCTTTGTCCGTTTGTGAATACTAATGCGAGATTTCCAGGAATTGACTACCATAAATATGAGACAGAGTTTTTATTTGTGAAGGAGGAAACACAAAAATGAATGATATAAAAAGAGAAAAATCCAATATGGAGCTTTGGGCTGAGGAGGAATAAAACGTGAGAATCAAAGTTGATGTATTGCCTAGATGTCCAAGCGAATGCAAATTCTCTATCAGTAAAGCTACTCCTTTTGATTGCGATTATGACGAATGCACACTCGATGGAAAGCCTTGTGTAGATGTGGAGGATTGTAGATATCTTAATAGACATTACACACCAACGGATTATCAAGAAGCTGCTATGAGAACTGCGGATCCAAAATTGAACACCGAGGAGAGTTTGTTAGAGGGTCTTATTGGTCTTAATTCTGAGGCTGGTGAGGCCCTTGATATTTACAAAAAACATGTATTCCAAAAGCATGATTTGGATAAAGAAAAAATTGCTTTGGAGCTTGGTGATGCTTTGTGGTATTTGACAGAAGCTGCGGTGACTCTTGGGTATTCTCTTGAAGATGTTATGGAAATGAATATCGAGAAACTGAGAAAGAGATATCCTTATGGCTTCGATCCGGAGAAAAGCAGAAATAGAAAGGAATGATATTTGATGAAGGAAGCGAAAGATTTTCGCATTGCATTCGGCAAGCATGTAGATATCTTATGGCAAAAAGAAGGCAAGGTATTTTTATATTTGC
>ENA-OOZN01001223-OOZN01001223.1-human-gut-metagenome-genome-assembly--contig:-NODE-1223-length-18051-cov-1.687764_pt1 | contig 18051 bp, 11 predicted proteins | sample MGYA00241187_ERZ501397 | MGnify/ENA primary metagenome ERZ501397 (study PRJEB25962, sample SAMEA2042921) | human gut metagenome | biome: human gut; feature: human-associated habitat; material: faeces... | reverse complement strand
AAGACAGATAATCAAGATTGATGAAGAAAAATGTATAGGCTGTGGTCTTTGTGCCACTGCATGCCATGAGGGTGCTATAGATATCATAGACGGAAAGGCAAAACTTGTCCGCGAGCATTACTGCGATGGTCTTGGCGACTGCCTTCCGGCATGCCCTGTTGACGCAATACACTTTGAACAGCGCGAAGCTCCGGCATACGATGAGGCTGCCGTATTAGCCGCAAAAGCCGCAAAACAGGCTGAGACTGCAAAAGCTGCTCCGGTTTTCCACGGCTGTCCTGGCACACGTTCAAGAGTGATATCTCATTCAAAAAACAGCCACAGTGAAAATGCGGCTCATATTGATAACAGCAATAATACCGGCTCCGATAACAACAGTTCCGACAGCTTTAACACTAACACAAGTGAACTTATGCAGTGGCCTGTACAGATTAAGCTTGTCCCTGTATGTGCTCCTTATTTTGACGGTGCGAACCTTCTCATCGCTGCCGACTGCACTGCATATGCTTATGGCAGCTTCCACAAGCGTTTTATCAAAAACCATATCACAGTAATCGGCTGTCCTAAGCTTGACGATATTGATTACACAGAAAAGCTGACACAGATTATAGCTAACAACAACATTAAGAGCGTAACTATCGTCCGCATGGAGGTTCCTTGCTGCGGCGGTATAGAGAATGCGGCAAAGAACGCACTCAAAACAAGCGGAAAATTCATCCCTTGGCAGGTATATACAATATCCACTGATGGCGAGATATTGGAATAATAACAATATATAGACTGTAGTGCTAAGCTTCCGTTCATCACAATGATTGCTGCAGAATATCTTAATACTGACAAATTTGAAGCACACTCATTCATTAAGTTAATATCTATTACACAGACGCAAAAACCGAGGGACTCATCCCTCGGTTTTTGTGACTTAATACGCTTAGTTGAGATACTTCTTCACAAACTGTCCTGTATATGACTTCTTATTCTTGGCAACTTCCTCCGGAGTTCCTTTAGCTATCACTCTTCCTCCGCCTTCACCGCCTTCAGGTCCGATATCAATAATATAATCTGCCGTCTTTATTACATCAAGATTATGCTCGATAACAACAACCGTATTACCGCTATCTGACAGTTTTCTTAAAATATCCACAAGCTTATGCACATCTGCAAAATGCAGTCCCGTTGTCGGCTCATCAAGGATATATATTGTCTTTCCCGTTCCTCGTCTGCTAAGCTCTGTCGCAAGCTTGATTCTCTGTGCTTCACCACCTGAAAGCTCTGTAGACGGCTGTCCAAGTCTTATATATGAAAGACCGACCTCGTTCATCGTCTCAATCTTCCTTCTTATAGATGGCACATTCTCAAAGAACTTGACTGCTTCCTCTACTGTCATATTGAGCACATCATAGATGCTCTTTCCTTTGTACTTAACTTCAAGTGTCTCTCTATTGTAGCGCTTGCCTCCACAGACTTCACAAGGCACATACACATCCGGGAGGAAGTGCATTTCTATCTTGATAATACCATCTCCAGAACAAGCCTCACAACGTCCTCCCTTTACATTAAAGCTGAAACGCCCTTTGTTATAACCTCTTTCCTTAGCATCTGTTGTTGAAGCAAAAAGATCCCTTATCATATCAAATACGCCTGTATATGTCGCAGGATTAGAACGTGGAGTTCTTCCTATTGGCGACTGGTCAATATCTATAACCTTATCAAGCTGCTCGATTCCTGTAATATCATCATGGTCACCAGCGATACATCTTGCACGGTTTAAAGACTTCGCAAGGTGCTTATACAGAATTTCATTCACAAGGGAGCTCTTTCCTGAACCCGATACACCTGTTACACATGTAAATACTCCAAGTGGTATATCAACATCAATATTTTTAAGATTATTCTCCCTTGCACCCTTAACAGTTATCCAGCCTGTCGGCTTTCTTCTCTTCGCTGGCACTGGAATCTTGATTCTTCCACTAAGATATGCACCTGTAAGCGAATCCTTGCATGCCATAATATCAGCCGCTGTTCCTGTCGCAACAACTTCTCCACCATTACGTCCGGCACCCGGACCTATATCCACAATATAATCAGCAGCACGCATAGTATCTTCATCATGTTCAACTACTATAACTGAATTACCAAGATCCCGCAAATGTATAAGTGTCCCAAGCAGCTTGTCGTTATCTCTCTGATGAAGTCCGATACTTGGCTCATCAAGTATATAAGCCACACCAACAAGTCCTGAACCTATCTGTGTCGCAAGTCTTATTCTCTGTGCCTCACCACCTGAAAGCGTACCTGTAGCTCTTGATAATGAAAGATAATCAAGTCCTACATCCATAAGAAACTGTATTCTTGCCTTAATCTCCTTAAGTATATCTGCACCGATAAACTTCTGTCTGTCTGTAAGCTCAAGCTCATCTAAGAACTTCTTTAACTTAACAATAGACATATCCGTAATCTGATATATATTCTTATCTGCTATCGTAACAGCAAGAGATGATGGCTTTAATCTCTGTCCGTGGCATGCCTTACAAGGTCTTATGCGCATGAATTCCTCATACTGCTGCTTTGCACTGTCTGAGTAAGTTTCCCTGTATCTTTTTTCCATATTATGGATAAGGCCTTCAAATGCTATATCATATTCTCCAACGCCTCTCTGGCCTTTGTAATGCACTTTAACACTCCTGCCCTTTGTACCATTTATAATCATATCCTTAATATCATCTGGATAATCCTTAAATGGTGTTGATAAACTGAAGTTATATTCCTTTGCAAGTGCGCTCATAATAGCCCTTGAAAAGCTACCCTCATCCTTTACAGACTGCCATCCCATACCAACTATCGCTCCATCATCGATGCTTAATGAATCATCTGGTATAAGAAGCTCTGCATCAAAATTCATTGTATAGCCAAGTCCGTAGCAGTCAGGACACGCACCAAATGGATTGTTGAACGAAAAGCTTCTTGGCTCTATCTCATCTATGCTTATGCCACAATCCGGACACGAAAAGCTCTGTGAAAAGTTAATCGGCTCACCATCTATAACATCAACTGTCATAAGTCCCTCTGCAAGCTTAAGTGCTGTTTCTATTGAGTCTGTAAGTCTTTTGTTAATTCCATCTTTGACTACAAGACGGTCAACAACAATTTCTATATTATGCTTCTTGTTCTTATCAAGATTTATCTCATCTGTAAGTTCATACATATTGCCATCAGCAATAACTCTTACATAACCACTCTTTTTAGCCTGTTCAAAAAGCTTCTTATGTTCACCTTTTCTTCCTCTTACAACTGGAGCTAATATCTGTATCTTTGTTCTTTCTGGAAGCTCCATAATAGTATCAACCATCTGGTCTACAGTCTGCTTGTTGATTACTTTGCCACACTTAGGACAATGTGGTGTACCTATTCTTGCATATAATAATCTGAAATAATCATATATCTCTGTGACAGTTCCAACTGTTGAACGTGGATTTCTGTTAGTTGACTTCTGGTCTATGGAAATAGCTGGTGAAAGTCCTTCTATGCTCTCTACCGCCGGCTTTTCCATCTGTCCTAAAAACTGCCTTGCATATGAAGATAACGACTCCATATATCTTCTCTGACCTTCTGCATATATAGTATCAAATGCAAGACTTGACTTACCTGAACCTGACAGACCTGTAAGTACAACAAGGCTGTCCCTTGGTATATCTACATCAATATTTTTAAGATTGTGCTCACTTGCACCTCTTATTCTTATATAATTCCTGTAATCGCCTTTTTCCATTTTTTTCTCCGTTATTTCTTCTTTCTTAATCCTTAACCGCCTCAATTAAAAAGACTTTTTCTGTAAGCAGCAAATGCTTTTATACATTTGACACCTACATCATATAATACCATAATGATAATATCTGCCTGCCATTACTGACTGCATAACATTGCTTTTGAACTCGTAGCTTAATCTGGCTTAATTGATATCAAGCTATAAATGAGCAAATTTAAAATATTGTACAATTATGTTCCTGTTATGAAGATATATTTTTCCTAATCTATTGAAATGTATGTCAACCACAAACAAAAACGATTATTTAAAAAACTGTAAAATATATCCTCTTATCACTTGCCAGACTTCTTATCCTCATAAATATACTTATTAATCTCAATCATCTTATCTCGAAGCATAGCCGCCTGCTCAAAGTCAAGTTCTGCCGCAGCCTTACGCATATTCTTTTCAATCTGCTTTTTGACTTTTTCAAGGTCTTTAATGCTCATAGACTCATAATCCACATCAAGCTTTCCATTAGAGCTGTCTGCATCTGCTGCCTTTGATATGCTTATAAGGTCCCTTACCGCTTTCTTTATAGTCTGAGGTGTTATTCCGTGTGCTTCATTGTACTCCTGCTGTATCTTTCTACGTCTTTCAGTTTCAGATATAGCCTTTTCCATGGACTCTGTTATTGTATCTGCATACATAATAACGTGTCCTTCTGCATTTCTGGCTGCTCTTCCTATCGTCTGGATAAGCGAAGTTTCCGTTCTTAAGAAGCCCTCTTTATCAGCATCAAGAATAGCAACAAGACTTATCTCTGGAATATCCAGTCCCTCTCTGAGCAGATTAATACCAACAAGCACATCAAAACCGTCAAGTCGCATATCCCTTATAATCTTCTGTCTTTCTAGTGTATCAATATCCGCATGCAGATACTTTACCCTTATGCCGACCTCCTTAAGATAATCTGTAAGGTCTTCCGCCATACGCTTTGTAAGTGTTGTAACAAGTATTTTATTCTTCTTCTCAACTTCCTTGTTAATCTCACTTATAAGGTCATCTATCTGACCTTCGATTGGTCTTACCGATATTTCCGGGTCAAGAAGTCCTGTAGGTCTTATAATCTGTTCTGCCCTCATAAGCTCATGCTCTTCCTCATACTTACTAGGAGTAGCAGACACAAAAAGCATCTGTGATATCTTACTCTCAAACTCCTGAAAGTTAAGAGGTCTGTTATCCTTTGCAGAAGGAAGTCTGAAACCATAATCGACAAGCGTTGTCTTTCTCGATCTGTCACCGGCATACATTCCTCTTATCTGTGGTATCGTGATATGTGACTCATCAACTATTATAAGAAAATCTTCTGGAAAATAATCTATAAGCGTGTAAGGCGGAGTACCCGGCGCAAGTCCCGCAAGATGCCTTGAATAGTTCTCAATACCTGAGCAGAAGCCTGTCTCAAGCATCATCTCGACATCAAAGCTCGTCCTCTCTTTAATCCTCTGTGCCTCTAGGAGCTTATCTTCGCTCTTAAAATAGGCAACTCTCTCCTCCATCTCCTGCTTAATATTCGCAGCAGCTTCTATCATCTTCTCGCGCGGCACAACATAATGTGATGCAGGAAATATCGCAATATGTGAAAGCTCCGCCTTCTTCTCTCCTGTCAGGACATCTATCTCGGTAAGCCTGTCAATCTCATCACCAAAGAACTCCACTCTCACTGCTCTATCCGTGGAAGCTGCCGGAAATATCTCTAAGACATCTCCTCTTACTCTGAACGAGCCTCTCTTAAAATCCATATCATTTCTTGTGTACTGGTTATCAACAAGCTTCTGAATTATCTCGTCTCTGTCCTTCTCCATACCCGGGCGGAGAGAGACAACCATGCTCTCATAATCAACAGGACTTCCGAGTCCGTATATGCATGAAACACTCGCAACAATAATTACATCCTTGCGCTCTGAAAGAGCCGCTGTTGCCGAATGGCGCAGCTTATCTATCTCATCATTGATTGACGAATCCTTCTCAATATAAGTATCAGTCGATGGTACATAAGCCTCCGGCTGATAGTAGTCATAATATGACACAAAATATTCTACCGCATTCTCCGGGAAAAATTCCTTCATCTCTCCATAAAGCTGTCCCGCAAGCGTCTTATTATGCGATATGATAAGGGTCGGCTTATTGAGAGCTACTATGACATTCGCCATCGTAAATGTCTTGCCGGAGCCTGTCACTCCGAGAAGAGTCTCGAACTGATTGCCTTCCTTGAAGCCCTTTACAAGCTCTTCTATAGCGTGCGGCTGATCTCCTGTAGGCTGATATTCAGAATGAAGCTTAAAATTATCCATATGATTTCCATTTCCTTTTACAAACACATGTTCTGATATCTATAGTATACCACATTATTTTTAATTGTACAGATAAAATTTATTTTCACACAAAAAAGGAGCCTTCGCTGCCACGCCTGCATACAGGCTCGTGTCAGCAAAAGCTTCCTGATTACAATATATGTCTCTTTATCGATGAACATTATATACTTTTTCGTATAGCTTATCCTTTATATACTCGAATCTTCTCTCCTCAACCGCTCCATCCGTTGTCATTATAAAAAGGGGAACGGGATTTTTTCCGGCAGACATCGGCGGCTGTATATAATGATATTCATTCAACGAAAAGCCGTTTCTGGTATAGAAGCCTATCCTGCGGCGCGCAATATCATTCTCCGGCAGTTCGACTTCAAGGCATATCCTCTTGCCTGCCTTTTCTTTAACAGCGGCAAGAATTGATGCACCTATCCCGGCATTTCTGCATGCAGGATTCACTGCAAGATGTTCGATAAATGCAAAATCGTCAAAACCCCACACAGCTACAAATGCTTTTAGAGTGCTGTCATCCCCATCTACCACATATATATCATATTCTGATTTGGAAAACAGCATTTTTTGCTCGTCATAGCTTCTGTATTCATCTTCCGGAAAGCTTTTCTCCATAATATCATACACCGCGTCAAACTCGTCAACGGAAATATTCCTAAGAAAAATTCTGGCATCAGCCCTGCTGTCTATTCCTACCATACAAGATAATCCTTTGCAAGATGATTTGAAACGTAGTCTATTGCACCAGCTGTAAGGCTTGAAAATTCCTTTTCATACCCGACAGACCTAAGCTTGGTTATATCTGCCTGTGTATAATATTGATACTTTCCTCTAAGGTCCTCCGGCATCTCAATAAACTCGATTATAGGCTTCTTATTCATCGCCTTAAACACGGCACTTGCAAGTGTGTAGAAGCTCTCCGCTCTTCCTGTTCCGACATTGAACAGTCCGCTTACATCCGGATGCTCCACCATAAAAGCTATAACCTCACATATATCCTTGATATACACAAAATCCCTTAACTGTCCTCCGTCCTCGAAGCCTTCCTTATAAGACTTAAAAAGCTTTATTGAGCCGTTTTCCACAACCTGGTTAAAGCCATGATAAATCATGCTCGCCATTCTTCCCTTGTGATACTCGTTAGGGCCGTATACATTAAAGAATTTGAGTCCTACTGCCTGTCTTGGTCTGTCTGTCTGCTTTTCTGCCCATAAGTCAAAAATATGCTTAGAATATCCATATCTGTTAAGCGGCATTAACTTTTTTATATCCATCTTGTCATCAAAGCCTAACTCACCGGCACCATATGTAGCCGCTGAGCTTGCATAGATGAAGCTTATGCCCTGCTGCGCACAGTATTTCCAAAGCGCAATAGTGTAAAGGTAATTATTCTTATATAAATAATCGAAATCCTGCTCTGTTGTAGATGAACATGCTCCCATATGGATAATACAGGATATGTCGTCAAGGTCGTCAAGCTCGTTTAGGAACTCATCCTTGTGAAAATATCTTATATACTTCTTATTTCTGAGATTCATCCACTTTTCGGAAGTATTGACATTATCTACAATGTAAATATCCTCTATACCCATATCATTTAACTTTCTTACTATGCAGCTTCCGATAAAGCCTGCTCCGCCTGTAACTACTACTTTCATCTTATTCTCCTTCCTTGATATACGAAGAGTCCCTAATCAATATTTTTTTCACGCATTCTCATCGTGTTTATTATATTAGTTGTTGATTTTCCCTCAACAAAAGGAATAACTTCAACACGTCCGCCTCTGCCTTTTACAAAATCAGCTCCGACAATATTCTCAGGTGTATAGTCTCCGCCTTTGACAAGAATATCCGGCTTGACCTTCTTTATAAGCTCAAGCGGCGTGTCATCCTCAAAAATGACAATATAATCGATAAACTCCATCTCTGCAAGCATATCCATTCTGTCCTTCTGGTTGTTAATCGGTCTGTCATTGCCTTTAAGCCTTTTAACCGAAGCATCCGAGTTAAGTCCAAGCACAAGGATATCTCCCTTTGCCTTTGCTTCCTTGAGATAACGTATATGTCCGATATGCAGTATGTCAAAACAGCCGTTCGTAAACACTATTGTCTTATTTCTCTGTGAAGATAACGTCTGTTCTATAGTATCAATCGTCTGTATCTTATCAGTCTCACCGTACAGCTCCTCAATTACCTCCGCAATCTCTACAACAGCCGTTCCGAACTTCGTCACCTTGATTGACGATGCTGTGTTGGCAAGCTTAAGTGCATCCGCACTCTCCAAACCGAATGCGTACGCCGCAGCCAGATATGCAAATGCCGTATCGCCCGCTCCGACAACATCATATACCTTTCTTGATGCGCTCTTTTCAAAAATCACATCCCCATCGACATTAAGATAAGCCATTCCGTCCGCACTCAAAGTCGCAAGCACGCTCCGGCACCTTGCCCTGCTCTTAAGCTCCTTCATAGCCTCGACAACTTCCGGCATCGTATTGACAGAAAGCCCTGTCAGGTCATGAAGCTCTTTGCGGTTAGGCTTTAGAAGGAATGCCCCGGCATACTTATCCGACCTTGTATCCTTGACATCGACAAGCACCTTTTTACCGTTTTCGTTGGCAATCTGTATAAGTCTCCTTGTAAAATCATATGAAAGAACACCCTTCATATAGTCCGATATAAGTATTACATCAAATTCATTCACGCGCTTTTCATACTTTCTTAAAAGCTCATCATAGATATCCCATCCAAGCTCATCCACACATTCATCGTCAACTCTTAAGAGCTGCTGGCTGCCTGCCACATATCTCATTTTAAGAGTGGTAGGTCTGTTCTTCACAACAGCAACCATATCCGAATCTATCGAATCGTTTTCAAGCATTGAAAGAACTTCTCTGCCGTGGACATCATCACCCACACATGCAAGAAGCGCTGCCTGCTGCCCCATGCCAACCAGATTGGCTGCGACATTGGCTGCTCCTCCGAGTATATTCTTCTCTTCTTTAAACAAAAGCACCGGAACAGGCGCCTCCGGAGATATTCTGTTAATCGAACCTGTACAGAACTTGTCGAGCATTATATCTCCTATGACAAGAAATTTTCTGCTCTCATGTGACATTCTTTTTAAAACTTCTTTATCCATATACAACTGAAACCTTTCTGTGTATCTTATACCTCATATTGGGCCAGAATTTTTTCAACACTGTCCTTCACTGCATCAACGGAAACCTTGTTAAGACACAGATATCTTCCGTTTGTCATTATTGATTTCCTGCACTCCGCACAAGTATTGCCTATAGCACAGCCGCTGCATGGCATACCGGCATGGCACACATACATTACAGCCGGTTTTACGTCATATTCCTTCTCATAAGTGTATGGCAGAAATCGTCCAAAATTATATTCACCCATAATACATACTGACGGTGTATTTACAGCCGCAGCAAAATGAATTCCGCTGGTATCATTACTGATAACAAATCTGGCATGTCTTATCACCTCCGCCAGCTCAATAAGGCTTGTGCTTCCAAAATAGTCAACACTCTTTGTCTTTTCCTTCTTAGCAGCAGCGAAAGCTTCATAAAGCGGCTTTTCCGACTTGCTTCCGCACAGATATGCCGTCCATCCTGTTCTCTCACAGACATAATCCGCCACCTGTGCAAAACCCTCTATGCTCCACATCTTCTTCTGCGTACTGGCACCCGGAAAAATAATATAATAATATCCATCCGGCAGAATCTTCTCATCGACAGCCTGCTCCTTAAGCACCGGCATTCCCGCAAGAAAATCCTCCATGCCAAGTCCTCTTATAAACTCGCTGTTTCTTAACAGCTCCATCTCAAGACCGTCTTTTGTCTTTATGCGCTTATCATATATACTGTCAAGCCGGCTCTTAGAGCTTTTGAATGAAATATAACGGCTTAAGTTAGTCTTAGACTCGTCAGCCTCCATTCCTATCTTAGTGTGCGCCTTTATAGATTTTGCGAGCATGTCCATATGAACTGTTCTTGAATATGCTGTCTGCACAAGCACATCATACTCTTCATTTTGCACGCCCGCTATAAATTCCTTCCTGTAGCTGTTATCAGCCTCAAACCTGCGCACGTCCATTGTTATAATTTTATCAAAATATCCCGTACTCTCAGCAATCTGTCTGCATGCTGTATTACATATCAAGGTAAGCTGTGATGTATCATATATCTTTGCATATGCCGCTGCACTGTCAAGCCATATAAGAAAATCGCCTATGGCATCCGTCTTAATAAGGACTACTCTGTTGCTGCCTATCTCACAGCGCATATCCTTCATTCGGCACGCTGTAAACTGTGACATCCATATATTCGCCCATCGTGTCAGCTTTTTTAACTTATTTACTATTCCCATGGTTCTTCCTTTTTACATACTCTGCAAAATCAAGCAGCTTTGCATAGCAATGCCCCTTGTATTTTTCCAATATTTCCTGTTCTATGTCATGCCCTGACATCAACAGTGCATAATCCGTACCAAGCTCAAACGATGCCAAAATATCCGTTTCCTTGTCGCCGGCCATATACGACTGCTTAAAATCTATATCAAAATCTTTCGCCGCCTTAATATATAATCCTGTCTTAGGCTTACGGCATCTGCAGTTATCCTTCTCTATATGAGGGCAGTAGTAGAACGCATCAAGCACTGCTCCCTGCCTCTTTAACAAGACATTCATATAATCATTGACTTTATCAACCTCTGCCGATGTAAAATATCCTCTCCCAACACCCGACTGATTGCTTATGACTATCAGCAGATATCCTTCCTGCTTCAATATTCTAAGTGCCTCAGCAGTTCCTTCTATCAATCTAAGCTTATCACATTCATGGAGATAGTCCACTTCCACATTGAGTGTGCCATCCCTGTCCAAAAATACCGCCTTATTCATCTATTCACTAAAATAGCCTGCGTTATACAGCTCTTTTTCAATAAGTCCGCATATGGCATGTATTACAAGAATATGTGATTCCTGTATTCTCGGAGTATCTGTTGACGGAACATTGATATTGCAGTCCGATATCTCCTTAAGAATTCCGCCGCCTTCACCTGTGAGCGAAACAGTATATATTCCCTGCTTTTTTGCCTGCTCAAATGCCTTTACAATGTTAGCGGAATTTCCACTGGTCGATATTCCGAACAGAACATCACTCTTTTTGCCAAGCGCTCTGACCTGCTTTGAGAAAATCTCGTCATAGCTGTAATCATTTCCAAGTGCTGTCATTACAGCGACATTTGAATTGAGCGCTATCGCCGCTATCCCGAACCTTTCAATCTTATACCTGCCGACAAGCTCTCCCACAAGATGCTGTGCATCCGAAGCGCTGCCTCCGTTTCCGCACGCTAAAACCTTGCCGCCCGCCTTATATGCTGTTATGCACGCTGTTGCTGCCGACTCAATCTTATCAAGCAGCTCTTCATTTTCATACAGCCTGCGCTTAGTATCTATAGAATCCTGTATGCATGTCTTTATATACTCTCTCACTGCACACCTCCGTTATGTGTTAATAATCATCCGTGTAACTATTCACAATACTGCCTTACGAATAATTACATGCTCTTAATTATACTTTATACTTGCGCCTATTGCAAGGCTGCTATATTAAGCCTGTAGTACAGCCCTTTCTTCTTCATAAGCTCCTCATGCGTTCCGCTCTCTGCAATTCCTCTGTCCGATATGTAAAGTATCCTGTCCGCATCGCGCACTGTGGACAGACGATGTGCGACAATAAATGCTGTCTTATCCTTTAACACAATCGACAATGCCTGCTGTATAAGCTCCTCCGTCTCCGTATCAACCGAGCTGGTAGCCTCGTCTAATATTATCACAGAAGGATTTTTAAGGATAATCCTTGCAAAGCTTATAAGCTGTTTCTCACCTGCGGAAAGTCCCTGTCCTCTCTCCTCAAGCTTATGGTAGAAGCCGTCAGTAAAGGCATTTATCCTGCTGTCTATCTTCAGAAGCTTCGCCGCCGCAATACACTCCTCATCCGATGCGGATGGTCTGCCGTAACGAATATTGTCCATTATCGTTCCCTTGAATATAAATGGATCCTGCATGAGTACGCCGACCTCTTTTCTGAGAGATTCAAGCGTCACACTTCTTACATCTTTTCCGTCAATCTTTACACTGCCTTTATCGACATCATAAAATCTGGTCAAAAGGTTTATCACCGTGGTCTTTCCTGCCCCTGTAGGACCGACAAGCGCTATTGTCTGTCCCGGAGTCACATGTAAATCAAAGTCCTCTAAAACTGGTGCATTCTCCTCATATTCAAAATAGACATGATCGAAATCGACTCTGCCCTTGACATTCACAAGCTCAGCCGCATCCTTCTCATCCTCAATCGATACCGGATAATCAATCGTGTCAAACACCTGCTCAAGATTGGAGCTGACCTGTGCGAGCTGCTGGATTATTCCTGCTATTCTGGTAAGCGGTTCCGAGAACAGACTCATATAGTTGGTAAATACTACAACCGTTCCGGCATTGACCACGGCATTGCCTTCTTTTATAAGAAGAAGTGCTATCCCGTAAAGAGCAATCATTCCGGCGTTCCAAAAAAGCATAACGACAGGAGTATTTAACTCATTTCTTCTGACAATCTTCATCCACATGTCCACACTCTGCATATGGATATCAAAATAAGTCTTTTTGCTCTGCTCAATGCGGTTAAAATTCTTTATCACCTTCTCGCCCATTATCGACTCGATAGTGAACGCAGTCCTGTTCGAATATTTTGCACGATGCGCCGGAAAAAGCTTTCTCACCGACCTCCTGAGCGCCAAGATACATGCCATCATAGGCACAACCGCCGCTATGACAACAAGCGTAAGCTGCGGACTTATCGCAAGCATGAAAAAGAGCACCAGCACTATCTTCATGAGATATACAAACAACATGACAAGCTGTGAAGTAAAGAAATTCGCTAAATCATTTATGTAGTCTGTCACTCTCACCACAATTTTACCGTCCGGCTTCGAATCAAAATACTCAAACGGAAGCTTCTGAAGCTTATAAAACACTTCCTGTCTCACAGCTGCAATAATATTATGTCCTGCTTTTCCCATAAGACGCTGCTCGAAAAAATTGAGCATTATCTCAAGAAAAGCAAGAAGTGCCATTCCAACAATCACAAGCGCCAGTTCACGGTAATCCTCATTATACACAACATTGTTGATTATCCTCTTTAAAAGCAGAGGCGATATCATAGCCACAAGCGATGCGAGCACCATAAATATGACACTCATAATCAGCATGCTCTTGTAGGGAAACACATATCTGAATATCTTCTTAAACTGCCCTATATCCGGCTTTTTTTCTATCTTTTCATCCTGAAAGTATGTATTGCGTGCCGCCATCATCCCACCTCCTTGTACTTTGCATTCTCCTGAATGCGGTACACTTTGGCAAAATGTCCGTCCATTTTCATAAGCTCATCAAATGTACCTCTCTCAACAATCTTACCATCCTGCATGTAAAGTATCTCATCGCAGTTTATAACGCTCGACAGACGATGTGCGGAAATGATGACCGTCTTATCCTTATAGCACTCTCTGATTTCTCCAATGAGCTGTTTTTCCGTTCTCACATCCAATGCGCTTGTAGAATCGTCAAATATAAGCACCGGAGCGCCCTTTAAAAGTGCTCTCGCAATGGCAACTCTCTGCTTCTGTCCACCTGATATTCCGATTCCCTTCTCACCGACAATCGTTGAGTAATCTTCCGTAAGCTCCATTATAAACCCATGTGCCTGTGCATGGCGCGCCGCATTCACAACCTCCGCATGGCGTGCCTCCGGCTCGCTGTATGATATATTCGCATCGATTGTATCCGAAAAAAGAAAAACATCCTGAAATACATAAGAAAATCTGCTTCTTAGCGATTCGAGATTATAGTCCTTGATATTTATACCGTTTAGTGTAATCTGTCCCTCCGATACATCATGTATTCTCGAAAGAGATTCAAGCAGCATGCTCTTTCCGCTTCCTGTCTCTCCTACTACACCAAGCTTCTTTCCCCATGGAATATCAATAGAAATATCATCGAGCACTTTATTTTTGCCTATCGTAAGTGATACATGTTCCAATTTTAGATTAACCGGCTCTGTCTCCTTTGTCTTAACTTTGCCTCCTGATATTCCAAGCGGTCTTTCTATAAAGTTCATCATCTTTTCGCCTGATACAAGCTGCTGCTGCATCTGGAAAATATAGTTGTTAATCTGCGTTAAAAAGCTCATTATCTTTAAAACGTAGTTCGTACATGCAACCAGATATCCAACCTTAATCTGACCATTGATGACAAGCACTGCCGCAACTGCGATGCTTCCTATATATGCCGCCTGCCTGATTATGCCGAACACCACCTCGAACTTGGTCGAGAGCCATATCTGGTCTATGTATGAATCCTTCAGCTTATTGTTAATCTCATCAAACTGTCTTTCCTCAACTCCCTCATTGGTAAATGAGCGCACAAGCCTGACAGCCTCTATATTCTCCTGAACCTTAAGGCTGAGAGTAGAATTGTTCTTTCTTATAACAGTATATTTTTCTTTTGCAAGCTTCTTAAAGCGCATAAGCTCAAATGTAAATACCGGAGCTAACATTACCGGTATCCACAAAAGCGCAATATCTATCTTCCAAAGAAAATATACCGCAACAGCGATAGCAAAAATGCTGTCTATAATATATGGAATCATATGACAGAACATTTCCTTGAACATTATCGTATCAGATGAAAGAATATTCAAAAGCTCACCTGTGTTATATTCCGTTATTGTCTCAGAATCAAGCTGCATAAGCTTGTCATATGTCGCCATTCTAAGGTCAGTTTCAAGCCCCTGCCCCTGCTTTTGCTGCATTATATTTCTTATATATACAAGTATGCATCTTGCAAGCAGCAATGTCATAAGACATACCGCTAAAACGCCAAAAAGCCGGAAAGTATGAACCTCTCCATACTTCCCGGTAAGGAGAAAGCCAAATACCGCACTCGTATCCGGCTCACTCTCCCCTATACAATAATCAATAAACATTTCAGAGAATAATGGCATAAGTAAGTCTGCCGTCAGTACCATAAAGCTGATAAGCTCTGCAATAATCGCTGCCGGAAGATATTTTTTCCAATATCTCATTCCAAATTTTAATACCTTCATAATTGTCCCCACCAATATCGCAGATGCGCTGTACATTTTATTACAGGCATCTGCATTACACCTTGTCTGTATTAATTCTTCTGTAACTGCTCTTTTAAAATTTCCATGGCCTTCTGAAGCTGCACATCCTGATCCTCAGGTATATTCACATACATCTTAAGCTCCTCAGGAAGGTCAATCTCAACATCCGGGGCAACGCCCACCTTGTGTATGCTCTTACCGCTCGGAAGGTAGTAATCCTCAATCGTGAGCTTCATGCCGGTTCCATCCTTCAAGGAGAATATAGTCTGTACTATTCCCTTTCCATAGGTGGTCTCTCCTACTAGTGTTCCGACTCCGTAATCCTTTATTGCACCTGCGAATATCTCTGATGCACTAGCACTGTTCTCGTTGATAAGAACCGTGAGCGGAATGTTAAGCCTGGTAGCTGCATCCGATGTGTACTCCTCGGCAGTTCCCTTATTGTCCTTAACCGACACGATAACGCCTTCCGGAAGTATATCATCAAGCATTTCCACCACGATATTCAAAAGTCCGCCAGGATTATTTCTTATATCTATTACAAGTGCCTCCATGCCCTGCTCTGTCAGAGCGTCAAATGCAGCCGAAAACTGCTTTGCGGTAACCTCGTCAAATTCATCTATCTGGATGTATCCGATATTGTCATCCATCATTCTGTATGTGACTGTCTCGACATCTATCTGACGGCGCGTAACTTCAACATCAAACACTTCATCCTCGCGCTGCAATGTGATAGTCACCGAAGTGCCTTCCTCACCTCTTATGAGAGCTACAGCCGAATTTAAATCCATACCTGTTATATCAGTGCCATCGACGGCAAGAACCAAATCCCCCGGTCTTATTCCCGCTTCGTAGCCCGGACAGTTCTCATAAGGTCTTACGGCTGTCACAATTCCTGTCTGTATATTCTGCTGCACAACAACACCGATTCCACAATATGTTCCGGACGAGCTTTCAAGAAATGATGCATATTCATCCTCAGTGTAATATACAGAATAAGGGTCGCCAAGCGAATCCATCACTGCCTTATAAACCGCGTCAATCATTGCATCCTTGTCATAGTCATAAAGATAATAGTAATCAATAACCTGTATGAGCGTGTCAATCTTCTCTATAACCTCATCCGTGAGCTGTTCACTGACAGGTGTATATTCTCCATAGGTTGCTTTCTTATTATCGTTCTTAGAGTCTGACTTTGACCCGCTGTCTGTGTCATCGCTCTTACCGGTGCTGTCCTCAGATACATTCTCTGTGTTTTTCTTTACGCTGCTGTCAGAGCCGGGACCGATAAGCGATGACAGTCCACTACAGCCTGCGAGCACCGCAATCATAAGCACTGCCGACATCATTCCGACAGCGACACCCTTTAAAAATCCACTGTTTTTCTTTTTGGGCTGTTTATCCTGATTCGATACATTAGTGTCATTCATTTTTTCCATATTTAGTCCTCATTTCCGTCAAAACTGATACTGTCATCCGACATTTTATTAACGTGGAACTACAACATAATCGAGCGGATTTACAAATTCGCCCTTGATAATAAGTGAAAAATGCAGGTGTGGTCCTGTTGAATTACCTGTACTTCCGACAAGTGCTATCGTATCGCCTGCTTTCACCTGCTGTCCCACGGAAACAAGAATTGCCGATGCATGTGCATACAATGTCACAACACCGCCGCCGTGGTCAATCTTAACACAGTTACCATATCCCCAGTAGCTCTGGGCAAGTATTACCGTACCACTGTAAGCCGCAACTATCGGTGTTCCGTTGATTCCGGCACCGGAAATATCCGTTCCGTCATGCAGCTTCTCATAGCCTAAAATCGGGTGCATTCTCATTCCAAACTGTGATGTTATCGTATTAAAACCCGGCGCAGGCCATGTAAATCCTGTAACATTTATCTCGGCAAGCTTGGCAGCAACTGCTGCATCTGCGTCCTGCTTAAGTCTTGCCTGCTCGGCAAGCCATGCTGCATACTCTCTTCTCGCCTCCTCGACACGCTGCTCCTGCTCTTCGACTTCCTTGAGTGCAAGCTGTTTTTTGTACTCTGTGTCGTTCTGCTCGGATTCAAGGTTGGACAGCTCATTATTCTTGGCATTGTACAAATCTGTATATGATGCCTGAAGTACCTCCTGCTCAGCTTTGTTGGAATCTAAGACAGCTTTTTGCTGCTCAAGCTCTGAAAGCTGGCTCTCATAGAGTTCCTCCTGCGTCTCAAGATCACTCTTTTGTGTCTCAAGATTGGCAAGCAAGGTGCTCACCTGCTCCTTTGTCTCCCCATATTCTATGAGCTTCTGTCTGTCATATTGGGAAATCTCAGATATATACTCGGCATTGTTGAGAAAATCAATCATGCTGTCAGATGAAAAGAGAATATCCAAAAAGCTCTCGTCACCGTTCTCGTACATATATTGTATCCTTAATTTCATTGAAGAATACTGATTCGCCTCTGTTTCCTGTGCATCAGCCAAATCTATCTCAGTCTGTGCAATATTTGCACTAACTGTATCTATATTCTGCAATGTTTCATTTATCTGTGCCTGCTTTGCATCAATCTGTGCCTGCTTTGCCGTGATATCCTGATTGAGATTATATATCTGCAATGTAACATCGGAAATCCAGCCGTCAACCTGGCTTATATATGTCTCCGTATTTGAGATATCGCCATTCAGCTCACTAAGCTTACTGTCAAGCTGATCCGCCTGCTGCTTTGCCGCTTCAA
>ENA-OOZN01001218-OOZN01001218.1-human-gut-metagenome-genome-assembly--contig:-NODE-1218-length-18111-cov-2.437694_pt1 | contig 18111 bp, 17 predicted proteins | sample MGYA00241187_ERZ501397 | MGnify/ENA primary metagenome ERZ501397 (study PRJEB25962, sample SAMEA2042921) | human gut metagenome | biome: human gut; feature: human-associated habitat; material: faeces... | reverse complement strand
AGCGAAATCACAGAGCGCCATAGAGATTTATCGTGAGATCATCATGGACAACATCGAGTACGAACACCTTTGCCAGCACGCCAAGGGCATTGACCGGGAAACGCTGGACGAGATCGTGGACTTGCTGGTGGAAACCGTGTGCAGCGTCCGCAAGACCATCCGTATTGCCGGGGACGATTACCCGGCAGAGCTGGTGAAATCCAAGTTTATGAAGCTGGACAGCTCTCACATCGAGTTTGCTATGACATAATCGGCAATTATCCAAAACGCCGGGCGCGGAGGTGTCAAAGCCTCTGCGTCCGGCGCTCTTTTTTCTTATGCCTGCCCCATTGGGAAGTTAGGCAGTTCTTCCAACAGTTTCAGAATAAGGTGCTGCTTCATATCTTCGTCAACGGCCAACTCGTCGATCATGGGAGTGTAGTGTTCGATCACTTTTTGTTTAGCCCATAGCTCACCGGCGACGGCGGCCCTGATGGTAGCTGTGTCCAGTAACATTTCCTGTTCGGCCATCGTGTCAACTCCTGTCGTTTTTTGTCTTATTCCAGCATACCACAGAACCGGCGGGAAAACCAGCGCCGGAAAGATTTTTCTACGCATTTCAAAGCCCGTTCCGACGGGTATTTGATAAATCATTCTGCCACCCCATCGACCACCGCCGAAAAGCCTTGATTTCCGTCAATGTCATTAACTTAAAAGCAGAAGATATTTATTCCGAAATGGATTAGATATCTTCTGCTTTTTTTGATATGCTTATATTGTAAAAAGAAGCCATGAACCTGCTCAAAAAAGGATGTGATTATGCATGAAGCATTCTCAGAAACGTATATTCATGGATATAGAAAAAATGACTTGGATTTAACGAATGTGGCAGAATTTCACACGCTAATAAATATGATGATGGAACGTATGGTGGGGAGATTCTGATGGTGAAAAATTTGTAGAGTTCAGTCTGATAGAAAAATAAGTATTCAGATGATGAGTAATTTAAACTGAGGAAGACCAGAAAGGCATAAGGATAGTATTTGCTGGAATATTATACATTAAAAATCTACATTAAATTTTACTGATTTTGCCATATAATAAACATGGTAGAAAGAATATCAGAGAAGATATTGGCAGTGAAAAATGGTTGTGGAAAATTGTGAGAATGAGTATATTGGAAAATTTGATGTTTCGAATGAAGAATTAACACTTATAAAAAAGGAATTAAAGAAAATGGTGTATGATGAATATGACTGGCTGATTCAGTTGAGTGACTGCCTGGCGGACGTGGAAGGAATCTTGGATATTGAAGAGAGAATGCGCGATGTCAGAAAAAGATATGGATTTTATCCACAGGACAAGTGGGATTCTAATCTAAGATTGATGCATTACTTTGAGAAAAAAATGAACAGAGATATTTATCTTGTCTGCGAAAGGGAGACATTTGCACTAGTGTCGCCACTGTTATGTGGACAGATGCAGGAAGATGACAAAATAACGGTTCGGAAAGTGGAGTCATTAAAAGAAGTACAGCTGAGTATTTTTGACATGTGACGGCGGGATTACAGAAGTTTTTTTTGAAATGATAAAATAGGTTGAAAAATGAATAAAATTCTTAGATGGAAAAGGAGATAAGGGATGGAAATGTGTACATTTGAACAATATTTGAAGGAGCCTTATGCGCTGGATTTTCAGCAAATGCAGAAGATTCACGGTGAACTGTTAAAGGAGATTGGAGATGATCCGGAAGCAGTGAAATTGTATGAAGACCTGATTGATGCAGCAAACAGATATGCGGGGATTCGTGCAAAGTGGCTTTGGATGTCGAAAGAAGAAAAAATGGATACGGATTCATTAAGAACTTCTCATCATGATTCCGTGATTACGCATTTGAATATGCTTGCAAGGTATCTGAAAATGCAGGGAAAACAGGCGATGTGGAGAGAACAGCTTGGCGACGTTGAGGAAAACGGATATGTTCGCAAAGGAATTGGCGACTTTGCCTGTTATCTTGTGTTTGTAGACAGTATTTGTGCGAGATAGCGAAAAATGAATGACAGAAAAATAGGAGTATCCAATATGTTTCATGTGATACCGGGAAATTTTTTTACCCCACTGTCTTCACCGAATCGAATAGTATACTGGGAATGTATCTATAAACTGTTTTCGACGATGGAACATCAGCTCTCTTTCGGTGTGGAAAGAGATGTTCTGGTGGACGAACTGGAGTACTATTTTGATCAGATACAGTCGGCGGAAATGCAAGAAGAAGAGTTTCAGGCACTGGACAGCAGAGGAAAAGCGAACAGTATGCTAAGAAAGCTGGAGTCTTATGGATGGATCGAAAGTGAAACAGACAAAAGCTATGTACAACGAGTTAATTTTAAAGAATATGCTGTAAAAATTATAAAAACACTGCTTGAGATCGCAGATGGAAAACAAATAGAATATCAGGGATATATTTATACGATCTACAGTCTGGCACGCAGCAATACCGAGCATCCGGGAATCGTACTTTTACAGATTCTGGATAATACGGATATGCTGATCACAGGGCTTAAAAATCTGAATTCCAATATCAAGCATTACATAGATGAACTTACAAAGCATAAAACAGTAGCAGAGATTATGCATGTACTGTTTAATGATTACATTACTAATGTTGTGGATAAGGCATATCACCGTCTTCGTACTTCGGATAATGTATCAAAGTTCCGTCCGGAAATCATAGAGCGACTGGAAAGCAAAAGTCATAATGAAGATTATATTGCGAAGACAGCAAAAGAAATCTCAGGTATTCGCGAGGTTTTAGAAGAAGATGGAAGAGAACTGGTATATAAATATCTTCATGAAATTATTGAGGCATTTCGAAATATGGACGATATTTTGATGGAAATTGATCAGAAAAATACACAGTATCAACGTGCCGCAATCAACAGAGCCAGATTTCTTCTTTCCGGGGATGAAGATGTTCGTGGACAGATCAAAGAGATTCTGCTTGGGATCAATGAAGTTCTGAATGAGGAAAATATGGAGCTTGGCGGAATTTACAGAATAGAGTTTCTGGATGAAAGAATATGAAACCCAGACTACGCAGAAAAGTTATGAGCAGTTCCGGGATAATTTTGACAGACGTAGAAAAGCGAATGAAACAATCTGTAAAAATGCAGAAAAACAGGCAATGTAAAACAATTTTGACACGAAAAATCCTCCATGTAAAAGCCATTTGATAGACACAAAACGTGGAATGTGCAAAGATGTTCTCGAAAGGAGAAAACAAAATATGGAAATTGGGAAAAAACTGAAGGACGCCCGGATGAGATCCGGATTTACTCAGGAGAGCGTTGCTGAAAAAGTCAATGTGTCCAGACAGACGATTTCTAACTGGGAGAATGAAAAATCATATCCGGATATTATCAGCGTGATCGAGTTGAGTAACCTTTATTCCATAAGTCTTGACGAACTACTGAAGGGAGACGAGAAAATGATGGAACATCTGGAAGAAAGCACAAATGTTGTCAAGAGCACGCGGAAACTGATCGGCGCGATCCTGCTGAACATTATTACGGTGATTCTGCTGGTCACGCTGAGCATGTTTTTGCCTGACAGAAGTTACTATTTACTTGTGGTATTCTGTCTGGCAATTGCCAGTTCGTCCGTGTTGCTTTATCAGATGATCAAACGTATCTAAGGAGGATTTTATGATGGAATGGAGAATTACTTTAGCTGCAATTTTTGCTGCAGTTGCAATTGTCGGAGCAATGGAAACAATTTATCAGATTTATCAGGTGACGGTGATCGATGCAGCCGCCCGTGGGCTGAAACATCCGAAACTATGGGGAATGCTTGCAGCGAATGGAAATAATTCCAGCGGTTTGCTGTTGTATCTGATCGGACGAAGAAAATACCCACGGAATGCAATTGACATCAAACAGTTACAGCTTATGGATAAAAAGAAAAAAGCTGCGGGAATCGGTCTGGTATTTTTGGCGGTTGGTGCGATCGGGCTGGTTGTGTGCCTGGCTAGAGTTGGTTTATAGACAAGGGCAAGGCAGCAAAATAAAATGCAATGATTTTTAACAAAATCACCCCGAAACTGTTAAGGAAAGTTGGTCGTAAGACCACTTTCTTTATGCTACAATGTGTTAAAAATAATTGCAAAGGTGGGAATTGTATGCGTGCTACAAGGAGAATTTATCTGGATAATATTCGGTGGATCACGGTTTGTATCGTGGTGGTCTATCATGTGATTTATATGTTCAATGGGGGTCAGACGTTTGGAGTTATCGGACCGTTTCGGGAACGGCAGTGGCAGGATGCGTTTCAGTATCGGGTATATCCGTGGTTTATGGCGTTGCTGTTTGTGGTATCCGGTATGGCAGCCAGGTATTATCTGGAGAGGTATGACACGAAAGCATTTATCCGGGATAAAACACGCAAACTCCACTTCCCGGTTTTTGACGGATGTAACCACATGCAGTACCAGATCCGTGACCCGAAAGGATTTGCAGGGATGTTGGAGAAGATGCTCAAGGAGAACAAATTACCGGAATTGCCGTTTGTAATCTGAGTCATCCTCGGAATATCGGATGTAAAAATAATACCGTTTCATGAGGAAAGAGAACTATGAGTTTATTTAAGAAGAAAGAAATAGCAAAATCATAGAATCAAAAGCATCAAAAACCAATCATCCGTGCAAGCATCTGTACTGGAGAACAGGTTGCAGGTTTTAAAGATTTGCAGACCGGAAAAATAGAAGAAATCATGCTGCTCCAGTGCCCGGAAGATCTGGAAAAGTTCAGAAAGATGTATGGGATAACGGGAGAGATTGAAAAAGAATATTGATGTATGAATCAAAAACAGCGTGGCTGGAAGCTGTGTTGGAAGAGGCGTAGTCAAAATAAGATTACAACAGAAACAAATCAGAAAAGTCCTGAACATGAAGCATCAGATGTCCAATGTTCAGGACTTTTCTTGTCTGAAAATGCATAAAATTGCATAAAAGTCGCTATGAATTTGTCAGTTTTTGCTATATGATAGAGGTATAAGAAAATACAGATGAAATAGAGGAAAGAGAGAAAGAAAATGGTACAAAAGAAAAACACATTAACAAAAACAGGAATCGTAGCGCTTCTGGCGTGTGTATGCTGTATCTTATGGGGAAGTGCAATTCCGGTGATTAAGACGGGGTATCGGTTGATGGAGGTGGATGCGGCGGATACGGCGAGTCAGATTGTATTTGCCGGGGTTCGGTTTACGCTGGCGGGGCTTCTGGTTCTGATCTTTGCTTCGATCCGGGAGAAAAAAGTTCTGATTCCGGATCGGACGATTCTGAAATACGCGGTTCCGGTGTGTCTGGCGCAGACGGTTGGACAGTATTTCTTTTTTTACATCGGTGTCGCGCACACTTCCGGAGTAAAGGGCGGCATTATTACCGGACTTGGCAACTTTATTGCAATCCTGATGTCCTGTCTGATCGTTCGCAACGAACGGATGACCGGGAGAAAAATGGCAGGATGTGTGCTTGGATTTGCAGGTGTGGTTGTGATCAACCTGATGGGAAAATCGCTGGATATGGGATTTACGCTTACCGGCGAGGGATTTATCCTGATCTCTCAGGTCGCTTACGGAATCTCAACGATTCTGATCAATATCTATTCGAAAAAAGTATCCCCGGTCGTGCTCAGCGGAACACAGTTTACGATGGGAGGAATCGTTCTGACACTGATCGGTGTCGGAATGGGCGGACACCTTGGAAATGTTACCGCGGTGGGTGTCGTGATCATTTTCTATCTCGCAATGGTTTCAGCGGTTGCCTACACGCTGTGGTCGGTACTACTTGCATGGAACGATGTCTCGAAGGTGGCAATTTTCGGATTTGTCAATCCGCTGTGCAGTGTGATTCTGTCGGCACTGATCCTGGGAGAGGTGAAACAGGCATTTAATACCGGCAGTTTGGCAGCACTGCTTCTGGTGTGTGCGGGGATTTATATTGTCAATTGCAGAGGAACGAATAAAAAGGAATAATTTTTGAAAAAAATCGAGAAAAATAAAACCCAAAAGCCATTTTGTGCATCTGTATAATGTAGACTATACAGAAACATTCTATACAACAGTGAAAACCGGACACGCTTCTGGCAGATCCAGGGTATGCTTATTCAAAAAAAGAGCGAAAATACAATGAGGGGACAGAGGAAAAGCATAATATGGAAGACAATCAGATTACAGATGACGATAAAAATGAAGATAAATTGGAACGTATAGAACTTGTTCAAAAAGCCGCCGAAGGTGATAAAGAAGCTTTTACACAGTTATATACGCTCACATATTCGGAAGTGTACCATATCGTAAAAGTATTTATACATAATGAAGATACCGTACAGGATATTGTACAGGAGACGTATTTTAAATGCCTGAGAAAGATTCGGCAGTTAAAAGAACCGGAGAAATTTTCGGTGTGGATAAAAAAGATCGCGGTCAACACGGCGAAGGCACATCTGCGGAAAGTAGACTGGGTGTTATTTTCAGAGGCAGACGGGGAAGGAGGAAAAAGCATTGCCGAGCTGCAGGATGAGCGGCTGGAACATCTGCCGGAAATCGTTGTGGATCAGGCGGAGACGAAAGAACTGATCGACAGGATCCTGGAAGAGCTGGATGATCGACAGCGGGTGGTCGTAGGGATGTTCTATTATGAACAGATGTCGGTAAACGAAATCGCGGAAACCTTATCCTGCAGCGTCAACACGGTGAAGAGTCGTCTGAATTACGCAAGAAAAAGGATTGGAAAAGAGATTTCCGAGCTGGAGAAAAAGGGAGTGCTTCTGTATACGGCGGCGCCGATTCCGTTGCTCATGTATCTGTTTCAGAAACTTCGTGGAATTCAGGAAAAGGTACCGAAAGCAAAATTTCTGATAAAAGCGGGGATAGGAAATACAGTTCTTGCCGGGGTTGCAGCAGCGGTTGTCTGTGTGGGAATCGGTACCGGAGTGATGAGAAGCCAGGATATGCACCAGCAGGTACAGGAGATACAGGAACTGTTGTCGGAAACCGACGATCAGAAAACGGATGAGGCGCAGGCTTCAGGGGCTGAGGGCGTTGAGGAAGAAACGGATGGTCCGGAAGGGACACCGGAAGCGACACCACAGCCTACCGTAACGCCGGAAGCAGCAGAAAAACCACAGGATGCATCTGCAACAGCGGTGAAAGCAGCAGAAAATAATGGGCAGGCAGCACCGACATCTGCGGCACAGGAAAATGCAAACAGTACAGAAAATACAGAAAGTCAGCAGACAACGACAACTTCGGAAACGGATCAGCATACCCATCAGTGGGTACAGCAGACAGAGACGGTGCACCATGAAGCTTCCGGGCATTATGAGACGGAGATTGTGCAGGAGGCCTATGAGGAACCGGTCTATGAATACCATGTGTTCTGCGATACCTGCGGGGCAGATGTCAATACCAGTGCGCTGGAACACAAAGCGATCCATGACAACGGATTTACGAGTAAGAAGATCCAGACGGGAAGCATTCATCACGATGCGGTGACGCAGGAGGTCTGGGTGGAGGAACCGGCATACGATGAAGTGGTAACAAGAGGATATGTTTGCTCTGTCTGCGGAGCAGGAGAGTAAAAGAAACAGGGAGGAGAAATACAGATGAGGAAGAGAAAAGGAGCAGTTATTCTGGCACTGGCAATGATGCTGTTACTGGTTCCGGTCATGGCACAGGCGGGAACGTGGAGACAGAATTATATCGGCTGGTGGTGGCAGGAAGCGGATGGAAGCTGGCCTTCGAATGAATGGAAAAGTATCAACGGAAACTGGTATTTGTTTGATGCGGATGGATATATCCGTTATGGATGGTACTGGGATGGAACAAACTGGTACTATCTGGGCGGAAAGTCTGACGGAGCAATGAAAACCGGATGGCAGGTTGTGAATGGAAACTGGTACTACATGTACAAGGACGGAAGAATGGCGGCAAATACCTGGATTGGTTCCTGTTATGTCAACGGTTCCGGTGTGTGGATCCAGAATGCAGTCAAAAGCCAGTGGATCCAGTCTGGAAACCGGTGGTGGTATCGCCATCCGGACGGAAGTTATACAGCAAATAACTGGGAAACCATTAATAATAAGAAGTATCATTTTGACAAAAATGGCTGGATGCAGACCGGCTGGCAGAAGATCGATGGAATCTGGTATTATCTGGGACCAGCAGGTGGTGGAGCGATGAGAAGCAGCCAGTGGGTGGAAGAATGTTATCTGGGTGCTGACGGCAAGATGCTGACTTCCTGCTGGGTGGACGATTACTATGTAGGTGTATCCGGTAAAATTGCAAAGAATCAGTGGGTCGGCGATTCTTATGTTGGCGCCGACGGAAAAAAAGTAAGCAGCCAGTGGGTTGGCGATTATTATGTCGGTGAAGATGGAACTTATGTAAAGAATCAGTGGGTTGGTGATTACTATGTCGGTCCTGACGGAAAATACGAGAAAAACCAGTGGGTTGGCGATTACTATGTCGGCGAGAACGGTAAGAAAGTGAGAAATACATGGATCGATAACCGGTATCTGGATGCTGACGGAAAATGGGACAGAACAAAACCGGTACCGGTTCCGCTGAAGGGGATTAAAGTTTCAACCACAGGAACATTGCTGAAACCGGGGAAGACATCCGGGATCGACCTGTATTTTTTTCCGGAAAATACGACAGATGATCGGACAGCTACATGGAAATCTTCCGATGAATCGGTTGCAACGGTTGAAGACGGCATCGTAACCGGACATAAAGCGGGATATGCAACGATAACCGTAACAGTTGGCGAGAAATCGGAAAAGATTGAATATCTGGTAGTGCCGACGAATCCATCAGAATTAACGATGAAAATCGCGTATTATACTTCCGATGCTTCCTGCGTAAAATTTGGAGAGTCCGCACAGGTTTCTGTGTTCTTACAGCCGGGAAACTTTGATATTACCAGCTATGCAACGATATCCGTGGATGATGAAAATATTCTCAAAACAAACAATGGAGTGGGAATGCTGTGGTCCGTCGGTATCGGAGAAACAACAGTACGGGCAGCCTATGAAGATCTGGAAGTGAGCAGTCCGGTAAAAGTAGTATCGGAAGATGGCAATCTGCAGGAACTTTCTTTCGATAAGAAAATCTTATATCTGGAAAAAAATCAGACGGGAAGTATCCGGCTGAGATCAAAACCGGCAGTGTATGCAAACAGTCAGGCTGTAAAATGGGGAAGTACAGATGAAAATGTGGTAACGTGGGATCCTGTCTATGGACTTCTTGCAAAGAAACCGGGAAGAGCGACGATCTATGCGGAGATTATGGGAAAACGGGCAGAATGTGAAGTGGTCGTAACCGGAGAAGAAGATGTGGTTGAATATTCCTACGATACAGAGTATGCCCAAACTATTTTTGACGAAGTGAACAGACTGAGGGTGGCGAATGGGGTAGAGCCTTTTGTATGGAAGGAAGAGGATGCGCTTTATGCTTCGAAAGTCCGCGCGGGCATCTATGAGAAAAACGGAGACCCCATTTACGACAATATAGAAACACGCTGCCTGGAAAATGAAAGTACGCAGGATGTGCAGATTGATTGCAGAACCGGTCTGGATTACGTGGAAGATTATCTTCTGGATGCAATGATGCAGGATTCCTCCTGTTTGATGCAGCTTATGAAACAGACGGATGAGCCACTGACCGCAGGCTGTGCCGTTGTCGTGAAAACAGTGGATGGAAGAGTGGAAAACCGTACACTGGTGTTTACGATCGGACCGTCAGAAAGTGAACTGGGACAATATACACAGCAGGAAAGAAAAGAATACTGGGCAAACTGGATGGGAATTTTACCGGAGGATGCAGACAATTATCTGTTTTAGCGAGTGAGTAGCCCGGAGGAGTTTTAAAGGAGGAAGCGAATGAAAAACAAAGCAATCAAAAAAGTCCTTGCGGTTGGGATGTCAGCATTGCTGTTTGCAGCGACCGGTGTTCCAACCACGGTACAGGCGGCAGGCTGGAAACAGAACACAACCGGCTGGTGGTGGCAGGAAGACGATGGAAGTTATCCGGTCAGCAGATGGCAGCTCATCAGGGGAAACTATTATTATTTTGACCAGAACGGGTATATGAAGACCGGCTGGATGAAATTGGGTGTGGACTGGTACTATCTTGGCGGGGCGAATGACGGAGCCATGAAAACCGGCTGGCAGCAGGTTGGCGGAACCTGGTATTATCTGAAGGATAATGGAACGATGGCGGCAGATACCTGGATCGGAGACTGGTATGTGAACAGTTCCGGAGCGTGGACAAAAACAAGGCAGCCGGCGCAGTGGATCCAGTCCGGAAACCGCTGGTGGTATCGCCATGAAGATGGCGGCTATACAAGGAATGGCTTCGAGACGATCAATGGAAAAACCTATTATTTTGATGCTGCAGGCTGGATGGTTACGGGTTGGAAACAGGTCGGTGAGGACTGGTACTACTTTAATGTGTCCGGTGCGATGGTAACAAATGTGTGGGTTGGAGATTACTATCTTGGGGAAGATGGTGTGATGCTGACGGACACCTGGATCGGTAAGTATTATGTGGATGCCAGCGGAAAATGGGTTCCGAACAAAGGAAAAGAAGACGGCGAACTGGAATCTATCCAGCTGGATCAGAAGCGTGCGGCATTGTGGATCGGAGAAGAGATGACACTGGAAGTGATCTATCAGCCCGCTGATACCACCGCAGATAAAAGTGTGACCTGGAGCAGTTCCGATGAGAAAGTTGCGAAGGTTACAGATGGAAAAATCACCGGTGTCGGAGAAGGAACAGCGACGATCACAGCGAAAGTCGGGGGAAAGAAGGCAAGCTGTAAGATCGTGGTAGTACCTAAGTTTAAGATTGAAAATCTGTCATATGATGAAGAAAAGGGATATACCACCATCAATTTTGGCATAGATGCTGTAGATAATAGTGGAGAATTATTTTCTGTGATAACAGAGGACACGGAGGGGATAACAGGAGTCGAGTGGAAGCTGTCGGATGAGTCACTGGTAGAGGTAGAAACGTACAAAGAAGACTACGGTGATTATGTGGTGCTCAAAGGTCTCAAAGAAGGAAAAACGACACTCACAGCATCCTACAAAGGGAAAAGCGTTTCGATGGACATTGTCACCAAAAAGGTTGCGCAACTGGAATCAATCAATTATTCACAGGAAACATACACGAGAAAAGTGGGAGAAAAATTCCAGTTATTTCCTGATACCTATCCGGAAAATGCCTATGTAACCACAAGCACACTTGATTTCACATCAAGCAATCCCAAGGTGGCAACGGTGGACGGAAGTGGTACAATAAGAACGAAAAAAGAAGGATATACCACGATCACTGCTACTTATGGACGCATGGGAGAACTCAGTGCTTCATGCACACTCAAGGTAGAGGGATACGCAGACAACCAGGAACTGGAAATGCTCCAGTATGAACCGGAAAATGGAGCGATTAATAACAATCCGATCCGTCTGGGAGTAAGAACCAAACTGAATGTTGTTGTATATCCGGTCACCTATCCACATGAGGAAAGTGATATCAAGTATACGATCACTAAGCAGAATATGTCTATGTACGAGGGAACTGCGAGAATCAAAGACGGATATATTGTAGGAACTTCGAAGGGAACCGTAGAAGTAGAAGCATCACTGGACGGATGCGACCCGATCCGTTTTAATCTTACTTTCGGGAACTGACAGAAACGGTACCGGAAGTCTCTGAAAAATAGAAACAGAAAAGAAACAGAAAAGAAACAAAGGAACACCTCTCACGAGTCGAAATTTTCGGCTCGGGGGGTGTTTTTTCGTGGGATAAAGACAAAAAAATCACACAAAATTAAAACCAGAACCCCACCTGAAGTATCAATATAATGGAGCAGAAAAATCGACAAAATCTGTGAAAAAATTTACATGAAAATGTAGAATACGGGAAGAAAAGGAAATCAAAATATGTTCGGGAAACGGGAATCGGAATTCTGATGATGATTTTTCACCATCTTTTCTATAAGGCGGAAAATTATCAGGATTTCGTGATTCGTTTTTCTCCATTTTCAGAGGAACGGATCAATTTTTATGCGCTTCTGTGTAAAGTATGTGTGGCGATCTTTGTGTTTATCAGCGGATACGGAGTGGCAGCTTCCTACCGGAAACAATTTGGCAGGGACGAACCGACGGAGGGGGAAGTCACCTCGTTCATCGGAAAACGGATCTGGAAATTGTGGACGCTGTACTGGTTTGCATTTTTGCTTACGCTTTTATGTCAGCCACTGGGAAGAAAGATCACAGAGGCGTATGGCGGGGAGCTCAAAAGTATAGCCGTGTATCTTCTGCTGGATGCGCTGGGGCTGTCTTATCTGTTCGGAACACCGACATTGAATCCGACTTGATGGTACATGACACTGGCGTTGCTGATCATTGCTGGTATTCCATGGATCCTCCGACTGTTTGATAAAATGGGGATTTTTCCGGTGATTTTCGGAACGCTTGGTATTCTGTTTCTGTTCAATGCATCCAATGCGAATACCTTTTATCTGTTTCCGGTACTTCTGGGAGCCGGTTGTCAGGAAGGACAGTTTTTTGAAAAACTGGATTGGGTATGCAAAAAGAGTCGGTACGGAAAACCCGTAAAATGCCTGGTGGAAGCGGGGATTTTTTTGATCGGCATATCGCTCCAAACGAACTACAATTATGTTGGAATCGTGGACGGTATCCTTGCACTCAGTCTTGCGGCATTGACCGGGGATCTGCTGATCCGTATACCGGTCGTTTTCGGAATCCTGCGTTTTCTGGGAAAACACTCGGGAAATATGTTCCTGATACATAATCAGATTTATTCGTATTATTTTGTCGGTTTGATCTACGGATGCGGGCACTGGCTGCTGGTATTCGGGATGCTTGTGGCGGTATCGCTTGGATGTTCGGTTGCGATGGAGGCGATAAAAGATCTGATCCATTACAGAACATGGATGGAAAAAGTGGGAAACAATTTTTGCAATATAAAAAAATTGTGGTATAACAATTACGAAAGGGAGATGAAAGAATTATGAGAAAATTCACAGGGAAAATGGTGGCGGCGCTTCTTGCGGGAACGCTTCTGTTTTCGTCAGTTCCGACTGTTTACGGAGCTGAAAGGGATGAAAAGGTGGTAACAGAAGGGGTAGAAACGACTTCAGAGGTTACAGACGATGTACAGCTGCCGGAAGCAGAGGAATCTTTGGATACGGCAGAGCCTGCGGTACAGGAGAAACAGAATCCGGCAGGTTCGGTAGCAACATTTGAGGAGTCATCGGAAGAACCGGAGGTAACGCCGGGAGATGACAGGACTCCGGGATGGAACGAAGTGGATGGTCAGAAATTTTATCTGGATAATGATCTGAACCGGGTGACCGGATGGAAACTTCTGGATGGAGCCTGGTACTGGTTTGATGAAGAGGGGATTATGCAGACGGGCTGGATAACCGTCAATGGAAAACGGTATTACCTGAACAGCGATGGACGCATGCAGATCGGCTGGATCCAGGAAGGGGATACCTGGTATTTTGCAAATGGCAGCGGGGAGATGCAGACGGGCTGGTTACATAAAGGCGGCAGCTGGTTCTGGCTGAATGCAGACGGAACCATGCAGAAAGGCTGGGGAGCAGTCAAGGGTGTCTGGTATTATTTTGATCCGGACAATGGCGATATGGTAATCGGCTGGCTGCAGGACAAAGACAACTGGTACTATCTGTCCGGCAGCGGAGCCATGCAGACGGGCTGGTTACACCATGGAAATAACTGGTATTATCTGAACGGAAGCGGAGCGATGGCGCAGGGCTGGACCAGTGTCAGAGGAACCTGGTATTATCTGACCCCGGGAAATGGTGTGATGAAAACCGGCTGGCAGCATATTGGCAACAACTGGTTTTACCTGACGGGAAGCGGAGCGATGCATACCGGCTGGATGCAGGTGGGTTCCACCTGGTATTACTTTAACCGAAGCGGAGCGATGCTCAGAGGATGGAATGTCGTCGGATCTGCGTGGTACTATTTTAACGTAAACGGGGAGATGCAGACCGGTTGGAACAATATCAACGGATCCTGGTATTATCTTGGCGGCAGCAATGACGGAGCCATGAAGACCGGATGGATCAGCGACAGAGGAAGAAACTATTATCTGAATCCGGACGGTGTCTGGAAAAATATTCGGATCGGTGTGATCGGAAACAACGAGGCGGGAGCGATCACTACCGCAGTAAAATTTATAGAAATGGGCGTGGATGCAACCGTTGTAACAGGAAGTTATGATCCGTCCCAGTATGATGGAATCGTCATTCCGGGAGGCGGTGATCTGGATCCGTCCAGATATGGACAGGCCAATACGGCAAGCAGCAATATTGACAATGCGCTGGATGACAGACAGATCGATGCGGTAAGACGCTGCGTGGCAGCAGGAAAACCGGTTTTTGGCATCTGTAAAGGTGTGCAGCTGATGAATGTGGCTTTTGGAGGAACACTGAATCAGAACATTGGAGGTCATATGGGAGTATGGCATTCGGCACATGTGGTTGCCAGTGGATGGCTTTCGGGCGTTTATTCCGGCTCTGTGAGTGTGCTCAGTTACCATCATCAGTCCATCCGTGATCTGGCACCTGGTTTCCAGGTAGATATGCGGGCAGGAGATGGAACTGTTGAAGCTATTTCAAACAGCGCCAAACGTGTCTATGGTGTACAGTTCCATCCGGAACAGATGAACAATGAAACAGGAAACCGCTGTATCCGCCAGTTCGTTGTTATCTGTACCAATTAAAACAAAGGCAGAAGAAAAAACAGTAACTCCATAAAATAAGAAAAAGGCAGAAGAAATTCTATCAGACGAATTTCTTCTGCCTCTTTGCATCCTGAGACTTTTATAGGGAATCTTACCGTTCCCAGCGTCCGGAAGCACCACACGGAAGTACCAGTCCCGTATCGCGAACCGGAAGTCCGATCTCCTGGGAGTCCACATGACCGTGGAACGGTTTCAGCTCGGTAGCGATCATATAGGTCAGTACCGCCGGAGCCAGTCCGGTTGTGTAGGAATTTACCAGGAAGAATAGCGGATCATCGCTGAGCAGTTTTGCACACAGTTTGATCAGCGGATGGATCGCTTCTTCAATCTTCCAGATCTCCCCTTTCGGTCCGCGGCCGTAAGATGGGGGATCCATGATGATCGCGTCGTAATGGTTGCCGCGGCGGATCTCACGCTCTACGAATTTTACGCAGTCATCGACGAGCCAGCGGATCGGTCTGTCAGACAATCTGGAAGAAGCTGCATTTTCCTTTGCCCATTGAACCATACCTCGTGAAGCATCAACATGAACTACCGAAGCGCCCTCTTTAAGACAAGCAACCGTTGCACCGCCGGTGTATGCAAAAAGATTAAGAACTCTGACCTCACGACCGTCAGCTTTCGCTCTTTTAATAACCTCTCTTGTAAAATCCCAATTTACTGCCTGCTCCGGGAATATTCCCGTATGCTTAAAGCCCATGGTTTTGATGTTGAAAGTTAAATCCTTATATTTTACCTGCCAAGATGAAGGAATTTTAGTATGTATCTGCCATCTGCCACCACCTGTTCTCGAACGAAGGTAGGTAGCATCAGGCTGAAACCAGTATTTATTTTCCTTTTTACTTTTCCATATAACCTGAGGGTCAGGTCTGACAAGAATCTCTCTCGTCCATCTTTCAAGCTTATAACCGCTGCTGCAATCTATAAGTTCATAATCTTCCCAATCTTTTGAATATCTCATATATTAAATCCTTTATGACAATCTGTTCCTGACAACATCTGCAATTTTGTTGCCGAGGGTTGTTATCTGTTCTAAATCGCTGCCCTCAAGCATTACACGAATAAGCGGTTCTGTTCCGCTTACACGAACAAGAACACGACCCTCGCCCATAAGTTCCATTTCAGCCTGCTGAACGGCAGAAATGATATACTCATCATTATTGTATTTTTGCTTGCCCTCAGGTGTAACCTTAACGTTGATAAGCACTTGAGGATAAACCTTCATAATTTTAGCCAACTCAGAAAGCTTTTTACCTGATTTAACTACTGCTTCAATAAGTTGAACACCTGAAAGTTCGCCGTCACCCGTTGTTGCGTAATCAAGAAAAATAACGTGACCGCTTTGTTCGCCTCCTATATTGTAGCCTTCCTTTAACATTCTTTCAAGAACGTATCTGTCACCTACTGCGGTTTTGGCACAGGCAATATCATTTTCCTCGCAGAACTTAAAGAATCCCATATTGCTCATAACCGTAACAACGGCGGTATTTTTAGCAAGAGTGCCTTCGTCTTTCATTTTCTTTGAGCAAATAGCAATTACCTTATCGCCGTCGACAAGTTCGCCGTTTTCATCAACGGCAAGCATTCTGTCTGCGTCCCCGTCAAAAGCAAGACCCAAATCAAGCGAAGCATCCTTAACAAATCGCATAAGTTCCTCAGGATGAGTTGAGCCGCAATTGTCGTTTATATTTGTTCCGTCAGGTGTATCGGAAAGCATTAAACATTTAGCACCCAACGAAGTAAATATTTCCTTAGCACAAACCGAAGCGCTGCCGTTAGCGCAGTCAAGAGCGATTGAGAGACCGTCGAAACGAACATCCGTTGTTGAAACAACGTGTTTAACATAATCACTCACTGCCGTTTTGCAATAAAGCCTATTGCCGACTTTACCGCCGGTAAGAACCGGAATTTCCTCGGCGTTGTCAAGAATGATTGCTTCAATTTCATTTTCAAGATCATCATCAAGCTTATAGCCGTTGCCCTGAAAAATCTTAATTCCGTTATATTCGCAAGGATTGTGAGAAGCAGAAATCATAACGCCCGCCTCACAGCCATATTTATCAACCAAATAAGCAACTGCAGGAGTAGGGACAACGCCTACCGAAAGAACGTTACATCCAACCGAGCAAAGCCCCGCCGTAAGTGCCGCTTCAAGCATATCTCCCGAAGCACGAGTATCCTTACCGATAAGAACCGTCGGCTTTGCCGATTTGCTTTCCTTAAGCAAAACCATAGCCGCCGCTCTGCCTATTTGAAGTGCAAGTTCAGAAGTCAAATCAACATTTGCAACTCCTCTTACACCGTCTGTACCAAAAAGTCTGCTCATAATAGTTCCTCATTTCTATATAAATTAAGTTATTATAAAAGTGATTGTTGACCGGGTTGCTCAATTCCCAAATGCTGATACGCAAGAGGAGTAACACATCTGCCTCTCGGCGTTCTTGAAAGGAAACCTATTTGCATAAGATAAGGCTCATAAACGTCCTCAATAGTAACCGATTCTTCGCCTATAGCCGCCGCAATCGTATCAAGCCCTACAGGACCGCCGTTATAATTTTTAATCATAGTTGTTAATAAAACTCTGTCTATATTATCAAGACCGAGATTATCTATTTCCATTCTTTCAAGAGCGTCAACTGCCGCTTCCTTACTGATTACACCGTCATACTTAACCTGAGCAAAGTCACGGCTTCTTTTAAGAAGTCTGTTAGCAATACGAGGTGTTCCCCTTGAACGAGAAGCAATTTCCATAGCGCCTTTTTCATCAACAGGGATATTAAGAATATCTGCGCTTCTTTTAACTATTGACGAAAGTTGCTCGTTTGTATACATTTCAAGCCTGAAAATCACGCCGAACCTGTCACGAAGAGGTGCGGAAAGCTGACCTGCACGGGTGGTTGCGCCTATAAGGGTGAAATGCGGTAAATCAAGCCTTATTGACCTTGCCGAAGGACCTTTGCCGATAATAATATCAAGTGCTCCGTCCTCCATTGCCGGATAAAGGACTTCCTCAACCTGCCTGTTAAGGCGGTGAATTTCGTCAATAAATAAAACGTCACCCTCCTGCAGATTTGTAAGAAGAGCCGCCAAATCGCCCTGCTTTTCAATAGCCGGACCGCTTGTCACACGAAGATTAACACCCATCTCATTTGCAATAACACCTGCAAGAGTAGTTTTTCCGAGACCGGGAGGACCATACAAAAGAACATGATCCAAAGATTCATTTCTATTTCTAGCTGCACCGGTATATATTCTTAGATTTTCAATCAATTC
>ENA-OOZN01001212-OOZN01001212.1-human-gut-metagenome-genome-assembly--contig:-NODE-1212-length-18167-cov-7.538814_pt1 | contig 18167 bp, 19 predicted proteins | sample MGYA00241187_ERZ501397 | MGnify/ENA primary metagenome ERZ501397 (study PRJEB25962, sample SAMEA2042921) | human gut metagenome | biome: human gut; feature: human-associated habitat; material: faeces... | reverse complement strand
TAGCGCTGGTGGAGAAACTGCCATCGATCTGCTCGATGCGGTAGGTCACGCCCTCGATAGGCTCTCCGGTGGCAATGTTTTTCTTCAAAATTTCCAGACCGGGCTTCTGGTAATCCTGAAAGCGCACCTCAGAGGTTTTGCCGGGTCGGAGCGCTACGGTCTGCTCCGTATTGCTCACGATGTACGGCTCTGGTACGGATTCCTCGCGCACAACATAGACACCGGCAGGAATGGCCGAGAGCGTTGCGGAGCCATCCGTCCCAGTCGTAACGGAGGTGGAATAACTTCCGGTAACGGACTTAATGGACAACACCGTGCCGGGGATTGGCGCACCGGTCTGCGCATCGGTCTTGGTGATCTTCATGTCGGGCTTTTCATAGTTGACTGCCGCGACGGTGTATTCGCGGTCACCCTCAGTTACATCTACGTACACGCTCTTCGGCGTGGGATCGACGCAATAGCCGTCCGGTGCGGAGGTCTCGACAAAGCTCCAAAGGCCGGTGGCGGCATCCTCAACATAGATCTCGCCCTGCGCATTGGTAATGTCACTGCCGACGATCTGACCGTTAAAGTAGATGCTGAAACGGGCACCGGCGAGACCGGTTGTGGTCCCACCGGCGGTTTTTTTCAGCACGATCTTGCCCGTGCCGCCCGTAGGCTGCTCGGGCTGGTCGGGCGCAGGCTCGCCCGTTACAAGCTTGCGCGGGCCGTAGTAGTTAAAAAACGACTGATTTTTGCGGTTGCTGGAGATCGCATACACCGCCCACTTTGCACTCTCATCCTCCACGATGGTTGCAGCAATGCCCTGCGCAGCGTACTCCTCGATCTGGCGCTGGAACTCGGCATCCTCAGCCGCTTTTTTTGCAAGAAGAGAGTCGATGAGGCTCAGATACAGATCATAGGTGTCGGCGTTGGCATAGCCGCCCGCGTCGCCGTCTCCACCGGGCTCGCCTTTATAGCTTTGATTCTCCCAAACGTAGGTCTGCACAGCCATAAAGAGCTGCCCGACGTTGGACTCTTTACAGTCGTTGAGGTAGGTCATCATCCACTTGACGTTCTCAATGGTTGCGGCGTCCATCTCGCTGAGACCACTGTTCGTGAGTGCGCTCTGGAATACCGCATCTGCGTCCGCGCCGGTACCGGACGTCCAGGTGAAGGAATTCAGGTACGAAGGCGTTGCGTAATGATAGCCAAGTCCACTGTCCATACAGTACACGAGCTTGCCGTCCACCAGCGGAGGACGGTAGCTGTACGGCGTACCGTTAGCGAGCAGGCGCGTGCTCCAATATGCCTGGTTGGTGGTAATTTTGAGGCCGGAACCCGTGTTCGACGCGGCGAAAGCCGAGGTCGGCAGCAGGCTCAAGATCGTCACCAGTGCAAGCAATAATGACAAGAATTTTGTTCGAATCGTTTTCAAGGTTATTCCTCCTTTTGTAAAAGAAAAGCAGGCCGAGTAAACTCGGTCTGCTTTGTTTGTATATCGTTTAATTTTCAGTTTTCTGCAAGCTGCTCCTCGCAGAACTGCTTCAAGGTGGGAATGTCATTGACCGCGGTCTCCCAAATGATCTCGCGGTTCATACTGCCGTAGCTGTGCGCGACAAGATTTCGCATTCCCTTCATCGGTCCCCACTGCACGCGGCTGCTGGTCGCTTTGCGATATTCCTCAGATAGGCCGCCGCTCAGCTCACCGATTTGCAGGATGGAAAATGCAATAGAGCGCTGGTAATCTGCGTCTTGGTCAAAGACCGCAAAGCCTTCTCCATAGCGTTCGATGGTCTTGCGGATCTCTTCGCAGTAATCGCGGATATGCTGGATGCGCTGGCGGTCAGGCTGCGTCATATACATTCAGTTTCTCCTTCATCACGGTTTCACGGAACATTTCCTCACTGGGCATTTGCGCACGTTGTTCCAGCGCGCTGACAGTGATCAGATCGATCGGCTTTTGCAGCGCCGCTTCAAGGTCGCAATACAGTGCTCCCAAAGAGAGAAGACTGCGCAGGTTCGTTCCGCTGGTATCGACCAGTAGGTCGATATCGCTGTCCTCGCGGGCTTCACCTCTTGCGTAAGAGCCAAAGAGGAATACCGCTTTCACACCGTACTGCTTTGCCACCGGCGCGATTCGCTGCTGAATTTCGTAGATTGAATAGATCATAAGCACTCCTCCTTTGATTTCATTATACCCAACAAATGCTGGAATGTCCACGTTTTTGTTCTGACAGCTCTGATATATCATTTCATTGCAGTCGTATCCACCCAGGTGACTTCACAGCCGTCCAGCAGGAAGACCTGCACGCAGTACCAGCAGTCAAGGCCGTTTTGGTTAACGCCGCGCGCCAGCCCGACGCCGATCTCGCCGTAGCGGGAGCTTGTCATGTTGTCCGCGTGAGCCTTGGAGTTGGACCACAGCTCGACCACCGCCTCAGAGAGCGTTTTGTGCTGTTGCTCGAGGTACAGCTCCGATATACTGTGAATATTTTCTCCAGTGTATTTGCTGTCGGTGACGGTATTGCTCTTGCGCCCATCCGGACGGGTGTGAGAGTAGACGCCGCTGGCGGCCATCTCATCCGCGCGAACCTGCGCCGCCTGCATGAGCTTGTCGTTGACGCGCAGCGCGGCAACGCCTTTTTGATGCCGTAGCGCATTGGTGCGGTCAATGATGTCCTGCTTTGCAGCGGCGACATCTGTCTGCGCAGGCTGCTCCACGGGCTTTGTCTCCGCAGACGTTACCGGCGCTTCGCCGGTGTACGGCTTTTTCGATTCGACCTGTACACATTTGGCGTCGCTGTCCCAGTAGACATTGAAGTCGACCGCTCTGCCGACGTCGCGCAGCATAACGTAATTGTTGCCGTTGATGTTGTACGCCGTCAGGTGTACTTCCTGTCCATCCACATAAATGCGGTTGGTGCTGCGCTCCGCTGTGATCCCGGCAGCCAAAACGGATGACCCGCCAAAAAGTGTAATGCCAATCAAAATACCGGCAATTAAGTAAAGGCTCTTCTTCATTTGACTACGCTCCCTTTCGATAAAATGTAGTGGTTACACTGGCAGTCATGCGGCAGGTATCCGGATTGAAAACGCAGCGCTCAAACTCGTAAATGCCAAGCCGCTCAGCCTGCTCCGCTACTTCCGCAGGAAGATCGACCGTAATGTCCATTTGGACTCTGATCTCATCGTCCTTCCTCGGGGACTTAAATTCCTATATCAACCAAATACTTCCTTTTGTACTTCTATTCTCCGGAGTGGTTTGAGAATAATACAGAAATCATGCTATGTCAAAGGTTTATTTGAAATGCCTACGCCGATAAAACGTACCTGGAGAAAGCCTTTGTGCCGCAAGGGTTTTACTTCACCTCTACGGCCTGAACGCAAACTCTTTTGCTGGGCTGATTTGCAAGACAGGTGGTGATGGTAATACGATTATCGGATGTCGCCTGTAGGTAGCTCCAGTCTGAACTGGCAATTGTCTCTACCGTTACAACCTCATAGGTACGGGTTCCATAAACCGTCGTGTAAGTGATCGTATCACCATCCTTCAAGTTTTTGATGCTGCCGATGGTGTACTTGGCGCCGCGGTTATGCCCGCAAACACCAATATTCCCATCCCACCCGGAAGTGGAGCTATAATGGCCGAGTCCCTTTGCCATGCTGGTGTTGGTTTCGCCCTCCCATACCTTCATATTGATGTTCAAGGATGGGATTTTCAGCGTACCGATACTGCCATCCTTGCGTTCCATACCGTCAACGCTTGTATAGGCGGAAGGCTGGTAGCTGGTTGATGGAATCTGCGGTTCCTGCTGAATCGGATTCGTGATATTACTCTCGATACCGCTTCCTCCGATAGAGCCTACCAAGCCAGGAAATCGAACCTTTTCCATACATCCGACACTTGTATTGCTGGACACTCCATAGGGTAATGCCGGCCACTGGTAGTCCGTTGCATTGCTCCCACCATAATTGTATTTAGCACCATAGAGAGATTCATAGCTCGTGGAGGGATAATATTCGGTATCCTCTACGCCGTCAAAGTTGTACTCTAATGCCTCTGCGCAGATTCCCAGTGAAAACGTTAAGCAGGCGGTGAGAGCCGTGACAAACCAGCACTTTTTACTCTTCATGTTCATCTTCCTCCTCTGAAAATTCTTCGTGATAAACTGTATCCTCTTGACTTCTCTTGTGGTTACGCCAAATGAGTACAACGGCAGTAATTGCAAGAGCGATAACAACAAGGAAAATTAAAATAATGGGAAAATTCTCTGTGCTTTTGGCAACTACTCGCTGCAGGATACTCGACGGTGTACCGGTATAGATCACCGTATAAGTAACACTCTCGATACCCTCTGCAACGATATCACCGATATATTTTGCAGTCGTAACATATCCGGTCGCCGCGCGATAAGATGCTCTCCCTGCGTAGGTGGCAACAGCTTTGTACTGAGCAGGCACGAGAATATCATCGACCAACGACGTTCCCTGCACCTGCCAATCTACCGATTGGAGCTGAACTGTTACGCCATTTTTTGTAGTCGTATCAGGGACGTAAGCCATGTCGTTCGTATCGAGATTGTCAATTTCTTTGGTCGCACTGACGGTGTAGCTCTTCGTTGTGTAACCAGACGCTACCGTGCTGATCGTCGAGTGGTCAAGATAGAGCGTTCCTCGAAATTCTCCGTCGTCATACTCGATGGACGGGGATAATGCCTTCAGCACCACAGACAGATCACTCTTCTCCGTGTCCGCTGTTACGGTCTCAGTGTGATGCTCCTTCTCCGAATAGGACTGCTCTTCCTTCGTCATGGACGAATAGGTATAAGTATATCCGTCGTATTCAAAAACATCATCGATCAGCGACTGCGGATCTGTGTCCGGTGCGACCGTATAGATCTTAATATACTGCCGTACACCATTGATGTCCTGAATGGTCGTATTAGTCGGTACTTCCATTGCAAAAGCACTGATGGAGCATGCAGCAGAAACCATCAGGGCGATACAGGTACTAATGATTTTTTTCATGTGCGTTGTGTCCTCCGTTTCATAATGATAATTCCGGCAACAACAATTGCGGCCGAAATGCGGTAAATCAGCTTTTTCACGCCGTGGCCTCCCTTTGAAAATCGAAGTTGCTTGTACGATCCGGATGCTGCTGGATGTCTGACAGTATGTACAGAGATTGATCCAGAGCTTTCATCGTATCCCGAGGCTGCCGCTTGATAAAGGATGTCAATAAAATAACATCCTCATTCTGCACCGTGAAAACGATTCGAATGAGGACTTTGCCCTTTTCACGCAGTTCATACATCTGACTGTATCTCTCCAGTGAAAAGTGCTTAAAATGAGGTTCCTTTAGCTCGCAGGCAGGAAGATTTCTCAGTCGAAAGATTTGCCACAGGAGCTTAGCCTTGAGTTTCCCGTCCAGAGCATCAATGAAAGCGTAAAGCGGAGGTTCCACTCCGGGCGGGCAGTAGACTTTAATTGCTCGCATAAATCACATCACCTCCAGTTCTTTTAAATATTCCCTCAGATAACTGAGAAATCCTTCAATGAATGGCGACACCAATAATTTGCTGCCGGAGATCCACCAGATAGCTTCTGGGACAGGATGGTTCATCGCGTCATACTCTGAGCAGATCATTAAGACTACTCTCTGCGCCTCTACATTTTCAGACTTACAGAAAGCCTGACATATCCTGGAAACGGTTTGCATTTCAACATAAGAATCACAAAGGGCGTCAAAGAATAGGCCTGCGCAAAGATGGGCGAGGAAATTTACTGCATCCGCATTCACATCCCCGTTGCAATCAAGCAGCCCCATGTGTCTGTGCCTCTGTGCAGCCGCCTCATCAAACGGGCCAACGCTGCGGTTCCATAGGTTGTTCATTTTTCACCTCCTTCAAAAAGAAAGGCCCGGCACCTCACGGTGTCGAGCCTTTCAGCAAATTATTCAATTATTTTAAGATCTTACGTGGAAGCGGCCTATTCATCCAGCATGAGCTGTCCATCAATCGCTTCTTCGTAGCGCCTGCCTCAGACGATTTTCCTGACTTCAGGGAAATCATCTACGCCCTTGCGTCCACTGTTCTCGCATTTTTCAACCCTCATGTATACAATATAAATTTGCACGATTAGATGAGTTCACTTACAAGGGCACCTCAATCCTGCGGGAGCTGACGAATGATACCATAGCCTATTTGCTCAGATGAAAACCCATATGTGAAATCGCATGTGATTTTTAAGTTAACAAACCGATTTTGAATAAAGGTTACCAATTCATCTTCGGTGAAGTCTCCTTTCAAATCGTTGGTAATGATATAAGAATATGTACCGTTTTCATTTGGCTTATTTTTCGCTAAAATCTCTTCTCGAGTTGGCTCCAGCAGGTGAACTTTAATATTGCTAAAATCAGCAAAAAATCCAGAGCGGGACACAAAGAAAATTGCTCCAGTCATAAAGCGGGAAAGAAATTCTTCACCGAATTTTTCAAGTATCTGTTGTTCTTCATTGCGCTCTCGATAGGAAAAACAGTTTCTGCTGCCGATAACTGTATCGACCGGATTGCTGGCACTATCATTGAGTACGTTGATTATGGGAGATAGCGGTTCCCCAAATTTGACATTTTCTATTTTCAAGTGAGACTGTATTACCCTACAGACAAACGCCAGGATAGATGCTTCAATCGTATTCTTTAGACGTTCATTTTCTTTGCGAGAGAGTTCAAAGCAAAACTCGTAGCAGTTAACCAAGACGGTAGGATTGGATGTCACTTCTGCAGGCTTATCAGAAAAACGACCCGAAAGAAGCCCGCAATAGTCCTTCACTACCTGAGTCCACTTAGAAAGGAAATCACCATCGTTCATTAGAAGGTCGTGTTCTTGAATGGCTTCATGGATGGAATACTGTTTATACGTTTCTGACAGAGCAGACCTAAACAAATTCACTGAGGTCTCATTAAAGTCAAAGCCAAATAGGTCGCAGAAATCATGATATTTTTGCTTTGTTCGTGTAGATGCAGTGCTATCGGAAAAGTATTGACTGTATAGCTTGAACTCCTTTCCAACGGCAAAACTTTGCAAAATATCAGATAAAAGCTCTATTGAAGGATCAACCGCCATGAAAGAAAAAATCCAGAAATCGTTTGTTACAGAATCAAACTTCAAGGTTTTCACGCAGTTTGGCTTTATTACTTCCCAAGATTTCATCAGGTCATACGATAGTTTGGTGTCGTCGTTTGAAACGTCAGGAAATGCGCAAGATGCGATGACTTGATGGAAACAGGTCCGGTGATTTCTTATAAAATCACCGCAGAACTGAATCTGCTCTTTGTCTGCCAAAGGCTCATATTTTGCGATGTAATAAAAATATAGGACGATAAAAAGCTTGTCGACCAAATCTGTATCAGGATGTATGTCAGTAATACTATAAACTTTTTCGCTTAGAATGGTTTCATTTCTATTATCAACCAATGACTTAAAAAAGTTGAGACGGTCATACCTCTCAAGAAGCGAAAAATCTCGAAAAGGAGAAAACCAATCATACATTCCGATCACGAAGCTGTCTTTGATTGCGACGGCATTTAGCGGGTAAATATTTTCTACAACAGCAAGCTGATATATCTGAGCTGTAAATGAACGGAGATCCTCAGTGTCACTATAAGCGGGATTACGAAATAGTTTAAACCTAAGGTTATCAAGGCCTCCGCGCTTACGGGCGTCTGCTAAATCTAAATATTTTAGCCCGTTATAAAACTCAAAGCAAATTGCACGGAATATAGGGAATTCTTTCTTCTTTTCGTTGAAACTGCAGTATGCATTCTGCAATGCATCTGTCATACAAAAAAATAGATCACTATTTTTCGCGCCAAAGAGTCTATTTGCGCATTTGATATACTCGGAATTAAAAGCTGTTTGATCCGTATCACTGCTAACCGACAATAGCATTTCATTCATAGCTGAGAGTTCTTCTTTTAAATCGTCTATGCTGGCAGTGCTTGCAGATCTTATGATATCGTCTACAACCGTTGAAAATTTTTCTTGGGTGGGGGCACTTACTAAGTATGACCGAATTTCTGACTTGTAGAGTTGGTAATTGGAGAGCAGCGAAAAACAGTCCGTCATCAATATCAAAGAATTAAATAATGTTACAAAAAAGGTTAATTCCAGAAGGTTGTACCATTGATAGCTTGTGCTGACAAAGGCAATTATAATCATGAACATTTGCAGAATGGCGACGGAGTTATAAGTCAGTAAAACCGGTCTCAGACGCAGTACATATTTAAGGACTGGAACGCCGTATAGGGTATCCTTGGACATACCTGTAATAAGCGCAATGATAGCCAAAGGTAAAACGGCTATTGTCACCTGTATCTGTAGGATCACAAATGAACTGTCGGTAAGTGGCAGATCTGTGAGTAGCCATGATGGTAATGGCAGATGAAATATTTGCCAGATAATTACTACTATAAAGGCTACCCCTACAAAAATACAATAAGCAATATCATATTTCTTTTTTATATTTACAGGCTTCATTTTACTCTCTCCTTGATAGGCGTTAGGCGAAAAGCAACACCCGGATAACCGGTAGGTCCTCTATTTGCTTTTTGAATCATCCTGACGGTCAACTACCTGCGCCGATGCTTCGATCATTTCTGTGACCGCCGCGTTTAACTGAACGGCATTCTGCGAAGTAATAACAGGCTGACCGGTTTCCGCCTCAAGCTGCTGCCGCGCAACATTTGCAACATTGCCGCCACGCTTAGCAACCTTTACGCTCTCATCAAAACCAACGGGCTTTGATGCCTTGGAAATATCTCGTGTGGAAGCCTCCGCCAGCATGGTCAGCACGAGTTCAGTATCGCTCATGTTATCCCTCAGATTCTCTTGTTTTAGTCCCTTGAGATTTTTGTACTGCCGGGTTGTCATACCGGACCACGCCCTTGAAATCTCATCGGTCAGGATCGCAAATTCCCTGCCTTTTTCCACTCCGCGCTTCTGCCATTCGTCGGTGAGCTCATTGCGGATACGGATGGAAAGGAGCCTTTGGTGCACCCAGTCGGGATCATAGCCCTTTTTGAGATAGGTTTCCAAAGCACGGTCAATGGCCTGTTCCGGGTCAATGGTTTCCTCAATGCGCTCGCGGCCAACCTCGGCAAGCCAGCGTTTCACTGGCTCCGCGCGGGGAGACGGAACGGACTGGATGATACGCAAGAGCTGTTCCGTAGTAGCAACATCGGTTGCGCGGCGCTTTCCGTCAGATGCGGTCATTTTCAACTGCTGACAATTTGTCAGCAGTTCATCTGCGCCCTCTTCTTTCAGCCGCTGCTTGAGTTTGGCCCAGTAGTTGCTCGCTCCACGAGCGGTCTGCTGACCTGTCAAAACAGAAATGACATCGGTAACTGAAAAATACCATTCTTCTTTTTCTGTATCCCATGCTGTGCGGATCTTTTGATCTTCAAAAAGCTGGATTTTTTCCTGTTCGCTCATAGCGTTCTGTATCCTTTCTTTTACTCTTTTTCATTATACATCAGCCGACCCGCTGCCGCAAGAACGCCAAAAACAACTCTTCAAGTTCCTTGTCGCTGCCCAGCTTTTCAAGGTACGGAGCGAACTTCCTGCGGTCAAAGCTGATCTTCTTTGGAGGTGCAGTACGGCGCTGGGCTTCCTCGGCGCGAGCCTGCCGCCATACAGCGTAAATCTCCTGTTTTCCCACAGAAGGGGGCGGACAGGTGTGGGTGATTTTCTGCACCGTGGCCTTATTGAGCGTGTAGCCCTCGATAGAGCACATCTCCACAAATGCCTGCTGGGTGGATATGTCGTAGTCAGCAATCAACTCAGCGCAGGCAATCGGCAGCTTGCGTGGAGTGTCTTCCAAAATATCTGCAAGCGGCCCAATCAGGCCCGCCAGCTTGATTGCTTTGCGGATCTCGTACTCGGTCACACCAAAGAAATCCGCCACGAGTTTACGGGCATTGTACCTTTGGCGATTCTCGCCAAAGGTACTGTCCGTATCGCCCTCTTGCAACTTTTGGCGAGAATCGCCAAAAGTTGTTTCTGCTTGATTTGCATCCCACTGACCGTGCCGATTGTTTTCGCGCAGCAGCGCACGATATGCCTTGCCACGCTCAATGATGGTAAGGTCTTGACGCCGCAGGAGGTTGGTGGCAACAGCAATAGAGACAGCCCTTGCGTCGTCGGCACTCACCACCTCGGCTGGGATCATGTCATGCCCGGACATCTGCCATGCCTTCGTGCGGTTGTGACCGGCGAGGATCTCATAATCGTTGCTGCCCGAGATAGGGCGGACGATAACACGCTCGTAGATCCCCTGCTCGGCAAGCTGCTGTGAAAACGCTTTGAGCTTTTCTGGCGGATAGGGACGGAACCCGATGTCGGCAGTAAAGAATGGGCGAAGCCTTTCTATCGGCAGATCACAGAATCTCGATGCCTCCGGTGCTGGCGCACCTCTAAACAGCGTTTCATACGCCTCGTCGCCCACCACAATTTCAGCAGCCTGCTGTGTGGCGCTCATACGCTTTTTTAGCAGGTCATTCATGTCGCGTTTAGGCAAGATGAAGCACCTCCAGGGCAAGGCTGCGGTATGACTCGGCAGCAGGATTCTTAGGTGCATAATCAAGAATGCTCATTCCTGCAGCAGGGCACTCGGCGACCTTGATTGTCTGCTCGATTGGGCGCTCAAAAACATGTAGACTCTCACCGTAGATATCATTTACACTGTTTCGAACGCTCTGACAGAGCTGAGGGCGCGATTGATACATAGTCAAGAGAATGCCTGCAATCTTCAAATCAGGATTAAATCGGTTCTGAACATTTTTCACCATTTCCAATACATCCGGAATTCCTTCACTTGCAAGGAAATGTGCCTGCACTGGAATAATGCAATAATCGGCAGCGGCGAGTGCGTTGATGGTCAAAAGCTCGTGTTTCAGTCCGCAGTCAATAATAATGTAGTCATACTGTTCGCGGAGAGAAACCAGCAGCTTCTCCATTATCTTCTCACAAAGGGTATCGGAGAAACCGGCGGCATTATATTGCGAAAGCTGCATGACCTGTAAGCGGGCCGCAGCGTCCGCAAGGCGCTTATTGGCGGGAATCAGGTCAATACCGGTTTCGGTATGTATCACGGTGCGCGGAAGGTGCAGGTCTAAATCTTCTGGCGAGTCAATTTGAACGAGCACGAGTTTTGCCAAGGTGTTTTTCTGCTCCCCAGGCGTATAGCCCAATGCAGCAGTGAGGTTGCCCTGCGGGTCGTTGTCGATCAGCAAGACTCTTTTCTTCGCTGCCGCAAGTGCAGCACCAAGATTTAATGCGGTGGTAGTCTTCCCAACACCACCTTTTGAATTTGTAATAGATATTACTGTGCTTTCCCTCATAATTTTTTCTCCTAATACTTAAAAGAAGTTGACACTTTAATGACTCAAAATGCTGGTTAAAAATATTCTCCCAAGGTCATACTTCCCCAGCTTTCTATTCCACAATAGCAAACCGCTCTTCTAACACTCTTCTAACAATTTTCTTCAGAACCAGATTTTTTCAAACTCTGATTTTTCAATCGCCGACGCTTCCACTATGCCTGAAAGCCTTGTAACACAAGGGATTCAGAGGGATGCAGCGTGAACATACGTGAACAAGCGTAATCGCGCTTATTAGACTACGGACCAGAAGGCCTGGGGTTCGAATCCCTCACGGCGTACCAAAAGTCCTCGAAATCGTCTGATTTCGAGGACTTTTGCTTTTCATAAGTTCCGTTTTTAGGGTGTTGCTTTTTTCTGACCCAAACGCTGACCCCAACGGGAGCGGGTAGCGGAAACCGTCAGACAGCACGGGAGAGGATATTCCCCATTGTTTGCGCCGCCTTGAGCTGTGCGTCCGTGGTAACGTGGGCGTAGGTGTCCAGCGTGAAGCCCGCCGAGTAGTGCCCCAGCATACTGCTGACCGTTTTTACGTCTACGCCGTTCTGGAGGGCCATGGTTGCGAATGTATGTCTCAGGTCGTGGAACCTGATATGCTCCAGTCCCGCGTCCTTGAGGATCCGCTTGTGGAGTGTTACGACCGAGTCGGGGTGATACATTTCTCCTGTTCTGCCGGATGGGAACATCCACGGATTGTCGGGGCGTTTGGCGTGTTCCTGCTTCAGCAGCTCCACGGCATCCTGCGGGATGGACACCTCGCGGATAGAGTTGCCGGTTTTGGGGCGGCTTAGAATGAGCTGGTGCTCTGTGTCCCAGCTGGCCTGCTTACTGACGGAGATGGTGCAGTTGGCTTCGTCGAGGTCGCTCTATCGGAGCGCGACCAGCTCGCCCTTTCTCAGTCCGCTGACCAGTTTCAGATAGAACATCGGCAGGGCATTACGCCGCTCGGCGGCGTTCAGATACGCGCTGATGTGGTCTGGGTGAAGGATTTTCATCTCTTGTTTTTCAATTTTGGGGATGATGCAATTCTCCGTGGGATTGGTGAGAATGAGTTTTTCTTTCACCGCCTGGTCAAGGGCATTGTGCAGCATCATATGGATGCCGCGCACAGTGGAATTGCTCAGTCCGGGTTTTTCCTTTTTCTGTACCTTTCGCAACCTGCCATTGCTTTGCAGATCGTTGTAGAGCTTTTGCAGGTCACGGGTGGTGAGCTTATTCAGCGGGATATCCCCGATAGCAGGGATGATATGCTGTTCGATGTTCCGGTGTTAGTAGTTCATGGTGGATGGGCGAATATGTGGTTTGGCATACAATTCAAACCACGTCCGCAGCCAAGCGGCAACCGTGTATTCATCGGCGCGGCCGACGTCCAATGCCTGGCTCTCCTCAATGGATTTCTTTAGCTTTGCCTTGCATTCCGCCTGCGTCTTACCCAGCACGTTTTTGATGATGCGTTTTCCGGTTTCGGGGTGGTAACCTGCGGTATAGCGCCCCTCCCAACGCCCGTCTGCGCGTTTGCGGATGTTGTCTTCGCCGTTGGCACGTTTTTTTGCCATGAGCATCGCTCCTTTCTTTGGTAGCCACAACACATACCACACCTTGCGCCGGAAAGCTACTGATTCTTCCAAAGAAATCGAAATATTTTTAAAAATGCTTTTATTGATTCCAGCAGCGCAAAATGTACACGAGTTTTGAACTGCCTTTAGCGTTTGTTAGGTCAGCGGAGTGCCATTGTAAATCATTTGAAAATGTGTTATCTTCTTCGCAGAAGTGTCCATACAGAATTCTACATTTTTCACGCAAAGGGGCTTTTTATGAGTAAGGTCAAATCTTGGTGTCGCGCCAATGCCATGCTGGTCATTTCATTACTGGCCGCAGTTGTAACGGCATTTTTTGTTCCGCCTGATAGGGACTACTTAGGTTATTATGACCTCAAGACGCTTGCTTGCCTGTTTTGTGTGCTGGCAGTGGTGGGTGCTTTGCGGGATCTGCATATCTTTTCCGCTCTTTCCCAGCGGATGGTACACACCTTTTCCACTGTCCGGGGCGTGTGTACGGCGCTGGTGGTTATCACCATGTTCGGGTCGATGCTCCTGACCAATGATACCGCCTTGTTGACTTTTCTGCCGCTTGGCTGGTTTGTTCTTTCCTCCACTGGACAGGAAAAGCACACGGCGCTCCTGTTCATTCTGCAAAACTGTGCCGCCAACCTCTGCGGAATGATCACGCCCTTCGGCAATCCGCAGAATCTCTATCTTTTCAGCTATTACGGTCTTTCCACGAAAACGTTCTTTTCGGCAATGCTGCCGCCATTCATCCTGTCTACTGTTCTCATTCTCTTGTGCTGCCTGGCGTTTCCCGAGGACGCGCTTTCCGTACCGGAAGCACAGGCCACAGTAGACTCCCGTCAAGCTGCCATCTATGGTGGACTATTCTGTTTAGCCGTTGCCATGGTGCTGCGGCTGGTACCCTATGTCCTTGGCTTGACGGTCATTGTTCTGGCGCTCTGGCTGTTGGACCGGCATGCGCTGAAAACCGTGGACTGGGGACTGCTGGCCACCTTCGCCGCGTTCTTCACCTTTTCCGGCAACCTTGCTCGAATGGAAGCTGTCCACATACTGTTCGCTCGCCTTTTGTCCCACGGAACGATACTGATCTCCGCGCTCACCTGCCAGATTATCAGCAATGTTCCTGCTGCTATTCTGCTCAGCCGCTTCACGCAGGATGCACGCGGGCTTCTGGTCGGCGTCAATGTTGGCGGCGCAGGAACGTTGGTGGCGTCTCTGGCAAGCCTCATTACCTTTCGGGAATATACTCACCATGTTCCTAATGGTGGAAAACAGTTCCTTTTTCTTTTTTCTGGGATCAGCTTTGCCTTTTTGACGATTCTTTTGGCTGCCATGTCCTTCCTGAACGGATGAGCCTTTATTGCCAGCATCTTTTGGAAAAATCCTTATTAAAGTTCGTAATGCTCTACAAGCAGATTATCCGACTGAAATGATGAGTGGAGGCACACTGGCGATTGGCCGATGTGTCTCCACTTTCTATTTAAGTAAGTTTTTCACAAGCTCAGGCATAAATCTTTGTCCGGGTTCACGAATAGCTTTCCCGACTACGTTATGCCATTGTGTTGACGCGGGCTACGCCCAAAACAAAAAAGCAGGAGGAAACAAACATGACGATTGATAGCGCAAAGGATCTTCAAATGAACATTGCAAAAGAGGGACTGGCACTGCTGATGTTCCATCCCAGCTTCAATGTGCAGCCCCATAGGGAGTGCATCTTCCTCATTGGCACAGCGTGGGATATCCCTGTGGGCGACACGCAGGAGGTCATCTCGCTTCTGGATCGTGAGCTGGATGCGATCCGCGCCGCAGGCGAAGGTGGCACGGTAGCGCATGTGTTGTCGGAGGATGAACTCCCGATGAATGCCACCGGCTTGGAAACGCTGGACAACATCTGGGACCTCTTCGAAACGAGCCTACGCATGGACAGCACGCAGGCCAGAACAAAGATGTTCGAAATGGCAAAGTGGCTGGAGGAGAGCCAAAACCTTCTGGACTGGATCGAGCAGACGCCGAAGGAAAAGCAGGCATGGATGGAGCCGACAAACTGAGCGCTCCCTATAACAGAGCCGCCCCGCGGTGGGCGGCTCCACCCTTCCCCACCGTGTTCGCCCCTGTGAGCCGCCGTGTGCGCTTTTTACAGGCACCCCAAGGTAACCACCCCCACACGGTGATTTGAGCGGGTGTTGAGCCACTTGTGGGGAAATTAACATCCGGTAAAAAAGCAGAAAAAAGGCTCGTAAAATTGGTCTATTGGAATTGACGTTTTATGTATTTTCACGTATACTTAATTTACAAATTCACGCGCACATTTACAGATCATTCATCCGTCATCACAAGATGCTGTGGGTTCGAATTGCAAAACGGAAAATCGAGCCTCAAAAGCCCGCAAACCCTTGCGACACAAGACTTTGCTCCTGCATCTTTTTTGTCAACACACTCCATTTCCCGAATTTCAGAGCGCATCGCTCCGCGATGCGCTCGTTTTGGTATTCCGGCACTTTTCGTAAATCAGATTTTCACAAAGGAGGTGCGCCATGCAGAAGGTCACGCTCGGCATTCTCGCCCACGTCGACTCGGGAAAAACGACCCTGTCCGAGGGGCTTTTATACGCCTCCGGCGCACTGCGGAAGCTCGGCCGCGTCGACCACGGCGACGCCTTCCTCGACACCGACGCGCTCGAGCGCGAGCGCGGCATCACGATCTTTTCCAAGCAGGCAATGCTGTTTGCGGGCGATAAGGAGTTCACGCTGCTTGACACGCCGGGCCACGTCGATTTCTCCGCCGAGATGGAGCGCACGCTGTCGGTGCTCGACTACGCAGTGCTCGTCATCAGCGGCAGCGACGGCGTGCAGAGCCACACGCGAACGCTCTGGCGCCTGCTCACGCGCTACGAGGTGCCGACGTTTCTTTTCATCAACAAGATGGACTTGGCGGGCGCGGACAAGGACGCGCTTCTGCGCCAGCTCACGGCGACACTGAGCGCGGAATGCGTCGATTTCTCCGCATCGCAGGAAACGCGCGACGAAGCGCTCGCTCTCTGCGACGAGACGGCGCTCGAGCAGCTTTTGGAGCGTGGAAAAATCGACGACGCTCTGATTGCTGAGATGGTCAAAAACCGCAAGGTCTTCCCCTGCTTTTTCGGTTCGGCGCTCAAGCTGGACGGCGTGGAGGACTTTCTCACCGCGCTCGCGTGCTTCACGCGCGAGCCGGTCTATCCGAAGGAATTCGGCGCAAAGGTCTTCAAGATCTCGCGCGACGCGCAGGGCGCGCGGCTCACGTGGCTCAAGGTCACAGGCGGCGCGCTGCGCGTGAAGGCATCTCTCACCTATCGCGCGCAGAATCAGGACTACAATGAAAAGGCCGATCAGCTGCGGCTTTACTCCGGCGTCAAATTCCGCGCGCTCGAAGAGGCGGGCGCGGGCAGCGTCGTCGCCGTCACGGGCCTCAGCCACAGCTATGTTGGTCTCGGCCTCGGCGCGGAGGCGGAGGCGTCCGCCCCGCTTTTGCAGCCGGTTTTGACCTATCAGCTCATCCTACCCGACGGTGCGGACGCGCACAGCGCGCTTATAAAGCTCCGCGAGCTTGAAGAAGAGGACCCGATGCTGCGCATCGTCTGGGACGAGCGCTACGGGCAGATCCACGTGCAGCTCATGGGCAAAATTCAGCTCGAAATTCTGCGCCGCCGCATCCTCGACCGCTTCGGCCTCGACGTGACCTTCGGCGAGGGCAGCATCGTCTATCGCGAGACGATCGCCGCCCCCGTCCTCGGCATGGGACATTTCGAGCCCCTGCGCCACTATGCGGAAGTACAGCTTCTAATAGAGCCGCTTCCGCGCGGGGCGGGCATCCAGCTTGCGTCAAACGTGCCGACGGACGCGCTCGACCTCAACTGGCAGCGGCTGATTTTCACCCATCTTTTAGAGCGCGAGCACGCGGGCGTGCTGACCGGCTCACCGTTGACGGATGTGAAGTTCACACTTGTCGCGGGCCGCGCGCATCTGAAGCACACCGAGGGCGGCGACTTCCGTCAAGCGACGTACCGTGCCGTGCGGCAGGGCTTGATGCAGGCGGAAAATGTGCTACTCGAGCCGTATTACGACTTCCGTCTCGAGGTGCCCGCCGAGTGCGTCGGCCGCGCGATGACCGACCTCCAGAACATGGGCGGCACCGTCGAACCGCCGCAGAACGAGGGGGAAAACGCCGTACTCACGGGCTATGTGCCGGTGCGCACGCTGCGCGACTACTTTGCCGACGTCGCGGCCTACACCCGCGGCCGCGGACAGCTCTCCTGCGCCGTGCGCGGGTATGAGGCCTGCCAAAATCAGGACGAGATCGTCGCGTTCCTTGGCTACGACGCCGAGCGCGACACGGATAATCCCGCGTCCTCCGTCTTCTGCGACCACGGCGGCAGCATCACGGTCCCGTGGAATGAAGTTCCCGCGCATGTTCACTGCGACAGCGGCATCCGCCTTGGTGAAGAGGCCGTCGAAGAAGCGCCCGCGCCGCTCCCCCGACGCGGCGTCGGCGCAGGCGGCGCATATGCCGAGGACAAGGAATTGCAGGACATTTTCGAGCGCACATACGGCAAGGTCGAGCGCCGCGCGTTCGAACCGAGCAAAAAGCCCGCGCGCACCTCGCTCGCCGATCACTATGACGTCACGATCCACTCAGAGGACACGGAATATCTGCTCGTCGACGGCTACAACATCATCTTCGCGTGGGACGAGCTCCATCGGCTCGCCGCGCAGGATGTCGCCGCGGCGCGCGGCGCGCTGATCGACATTCTCGCCAACTATCAGGGCTTTCGCAAGTGCCGCGTCATCGTCGTGTTCGACGCCTATAAGGTCAAGGGCAACCCCGGCAGCGTGCAGACGGTGCACGGTGTCAAGGTCGTCTACACGAAAGAGGCTGAGACTGCCGACACCTACATCGAGCATGCGACCTACGAGCTGCGCCGCGAACGGCGCGTGCGCGTCGCGACGTCGGACGGTCCCGAGCAGGTCATCATCCTCGGCCACGGGGCGCTGCGCGTCTCCGCCCGCGCGTTCCATGCCGAGGTCGAAGCCGCCGAGGGGCAGATCAGCGCCGTGCTGCAACACCTGACGAACCGTCCGCGCAGCGAACGCACCATCAGAAACAACGTAAAGCTCAAGCAATAACAAAAGGCCCGCGCCGTCTTT
>ENA-OOZN01001201-OOZN01001201.1-human-gut-metagenome-genome-assembly--contig:-NODE-1201-length-18271-cov-2.460474_pt1 | contig 18271 bp, 10 predicted proteins | sample MGYA00241187_ERZ501397 | MGnify/ENA primary metagenome ERZ501397 (study PRJEB25962, sample SAMEA2042921) | human gut metagenome | biome: human gut; feature: human-associated habitat; material: faeces... | reverse complement strand
AGAATTTTTAAAATGAAAATTCGCATATTTAAATTAGCAGTTATACCTTCACTTTCAGCTGCATTTATGGCTTTAGGTATTTTTATTTTTAGAATTCCAATTGATAGAATTGTAAATATAATTGGAGGAGGAAGACTTGTAACTTGCTTTATTGTATTAATTCTTGTAGCTATTGGAGGATTAATATATTTAATTGCTTTAATTTTACTTGGTGGCATAAAGAAAAGAGATTTAGATATGATTTCACCTAAGTTGTTTACTTTATTACCAAGATTTTTAAGAAAAAACTTATAATATAATTTAAAACAAGATGTTACAAATTTATTAAATAATAATTTTGTAACATCTTGTTTTTTAATATTCATCTATTCCAAATTTACTTAAATAAGCAAATATTCCAAAGGTTAATAATAATATTATTATATTTTTACTAAAATAAAGGTTATTAAATAAATACTTGTTCATTAAATTTAAAAGTAAAAATATTAAAATACCCATTAATGTAAAAATTATTATATTAAATATTGATAAATTTAGCTCAATATGTTTCTTTACTTCATATAAATTAATTAGTAAGCCTAATGTAGAAGTAATAAAAATTGTAATTACGTAAGAAAAAATATTTATACTAGGTATTGCTGTAAAGAAATATAAACTTAATATTTCAGTAACGGATACAATTATAGAGTTTCTGAGAATAATACTTTGCCTATTTAATCCATTTAATATACCCACCATAGTGTTTGAAACAAAAAATATAGGAGCAGAAATTGATGAAAGTCTTATATATAAACCTAAATCATCTCTATGATAAAACATTTCTCCAAGTGAACTAGGAATAAGCTGACATATAATTGTAGTTGCCATTCCAAGAAGAAAAGCAATTGTTCTGGTTTCACCTGCTTTAAGAGTTATTTTGCAGGAGAGAGCACCACAGGAGTTTTCATTATAGCTTGTCTTATCACCAAGATCACCACAGACAATACCTTCAGGGTTTCCATATCCATGGTAACTTCCGAGAAATTCATTTTTGTCCCCACAGTAAGAAGAAACCTCAGCACCTGCAAGTCCAAAGAAACGTTCTGTCACATTTTTCTCATCTACATTCTCATTTTCAGGAATTGCATCAAGATTTCCATGAATCTGCTGAGTAATTCTGTTTCCTTCGAACAGTGTACGAGAAATAAAAAGAGAGTACTGTAAATTAACCTGATCCTGTTCGTAATTGCTGTGGTTGGTAAACTCTGCATATCCGCTGAGAGTCAGGTTCCTTTCGTGATCAGAATGATTGGTCACAGATAATGCCCATACTTCATAACTTTTTCCAAGAGGAACATAGTAAAGGGCTTCTGAGTGAATATCGCTGTAGTCGGCAGAAATTTTTGTATAACCGATTCCGTGACGGCATTCGCTCTTATACTGAGCCAGATCTTTGCCTACAGGCTGCCAGGATGCAGACCAGAAGTCTGATGATCTGTCATCGCGAATGTAAATGTAACGTCCCGGCTGGTCAAAGTTATTAAAAACATAGCGCAGGATACGTCCGTTTGCACCGGATTTTGCAAAACTGTAGCCCCCTGCATTATTGGAAATGATTGCACCGTACTCCGGGGAACCCAGATAGTTTACCCATGGTGCAGGTGTTGCCGGATTAGTAATCACGTATTCTCGGTTTTCATTGTCAAAATATCCGTATTTCATATAGTAAATCCTTTCTGTTAGAACAATATTTATAACTGCGCCTGTCGACTGCTTTTATGGAGGCTGAGCAGCTATTGTTTTCAGGCAAGTGTCACTGTAATTTCATGAAGATCAGAAGAGAGGTTGTTAATAAATTCTCTGGAGATCATAATATGGGAATCTTCTACGATTTCTATTGCTGTTTTGTCGCAGTCCGCAGCGGCGATATGATAAGAACCATAATCTTTTCTGTCTGTGTTTCGGTAGGTAACATGGAACTGTTTTCCTGCAAAAGTAACAGAGACAGAAGCAGTTCCTGCTTCATCGAACTGTTCTGCCAGAAGTTTTGGATGAACCAGAAGGTTTCCGAAAACTCCACGGACACCAAAGACCTCTGTGATCATGGTAAAAAGATACCAGCTTGCAGCACCTGTCAGATAATGATACATGCCACGTCCGTCTGAACGGAAATATTCAGGAATTCCCGGGTAAATATGGCTGGTATCAAAGTCGAGAGCTGTATCAGACAGAGAACGCAATGCTTTCCAGCCTTCTTTTGCAAAGCCTCTCTGATATAAGGCATTTGCATACATAACTGCCATATGAGAGAAAACAGCACCGTTTTCTTTTTCGCCATAAGCGAAACCGAACATACGTCCCATATCAAACTTCAGTTCCTGAAAATCTGTGTTCAGGCGGTAACCGCCAATTTCTTTTCTGTAAAGATAATGATCTGCGCTTTTTACGATTTTCCTGATCTGCGCATCAGTGGCAACATTTCCCATAATAGAGAAAACCTGGCCTGTGAGCATCATACGCACCTGTTCATGGTGGAAACCTTCCACTGCCTCTCCATGATTATCGTAATAGCTGTTATACCATCCTTCTTCGCTGTCTTTGCCATCAATCCATTCCTGTGAACGGATATGATCTGTCAGCCAGTTGGATTTCTGGATCAGGTTGGCAGCAAGTGTGGAGAGAGAGAAGTTTTTCTTTCTGCCGCTTAGGTTATGCCTGCAACTTTTGGCATATTCAGTAAGAATCTTTTTCTTTTCAGATACACTGTCAAACATATCTGTCTGGTCGTTCAGCAGGATTTCAATTTCCTCTGACAGCGGGATACTGGTTTCGCCTGCAGATTCCATAAGGCGTAATATGGAAGCAAGAGTATGGAGATTGCCCGCATAAGCACAGGTAAAGGCAACACTTTCACCATTTTCTGCTGCCATATCCAGGGCATCGTTCCAGTCAGCTCCGCGGAGACGGTAAATATTATGAACACCTACATCATAAAAAGCGGCAAGCTGCTGGATCAGAATGTGCTCCAGAACACTTCCGGTATATACCTGACCGTCTTCGGTGCGCTGTTTATTTCCATATGCGTCATTCCAGAGAGTATCAATTTCTGTGCCGCGCATGGTTTGTGCATCTTTAAAATAAGGAACCTGTTTCTTAAGGATCTCTATATCTCCGGTCTGATTAATATAAAGACTGGTCGTGATTAGCGGCCAGAGTGCATGATCCATCCATACACGTGCGATTCCGTTTCTGTCAGCGATAAAATTGCCGTCACCGTCTCCGATAATAGTAGCATTTGTACCATCAATACGTACGCCGCCATAATTCTTTTCAATCATGGCACCTACATTCTGAGGATTCATCAGCAGAAGAGAAAGACAATCCTGCCACAGATCACGCCATCCGCGTCCACCGCGTCCGTAATCATGATGAGGAAGGAAAGAACAGCCAAATAAACGGCGCAGGAATGGCTGGAAACTTACCCATTTCATATAACTGTCAAAGTCAGGATCCTGTGTGTGGAAGTCAACGTTTACCTGTTTTTTCCAGTAAATTCTGGTTTCTTCCAGTGCATTTTTTACTTTATCGGAAGTATTGTATTTTTCAAAAATATTTTCAATTTCTTCTTTACTGTCGGCAATACCTGATAATAAAATAAAGTCTGTTTTTTCACCGGGAGCCAGTGTGAAAGATGAGAAACAGAAAGCACCCATTGCTTCCTTTCCTGCTGCCAGACTGTGTGCGGGAACTCCTTTATATCCTTCATATACTGTGCGTGGATGTGTATAGGTACCACCTTCTCCGATAAAATCTTCTACAGTCGGATAATAGGAAATCGGATTTTCTCCCTTTCCGGAACAGCCATTTACATAATAGATTTTATGATTTGGCTGATGTCCCCGCTCGTCAAATGACATGGTGGGGCAGACGTTGATTCCATGTTCTGTTGTCTCGATACGATGGAGCATGGAAGTGACATTTCGATGATCACGAATGTTATCCGCACTTCTTCCGTAAACAGGAATTGCACCATATGCAGTAAATTTCTGTACAGTATCTGTCTGGTTTTCAACCGTCACATACATAATCTCCACATTATCACTTTTGGGGATAAAAGAAGTAACTGTGGAGATGAGCCCAAGTTCTCTGGAAGTCCTTTTCAAAGTCTGCCACATGAATCCGGCGGTTAGTTCACTGTCTTCCTGCCTGTCAGTAAAACGGTCGGCTTCCTGCTGAGCAGAGGAACCTGTTACTGAATAAGGAATGTGTCCTTCTTTTACGATCCAGAAATTTCTGGAAGAACGATTGTTATGAAGATTTTCGGAACTGACCGGTTCCAGCAGGAAGGTATCCTGATCAATTTTGCTGTCACCTCCAAGCACTGGTGTGACGGAACTTTTCAGACCTGCTTCTGATGCAAGAGGAAAATAAAGATAACTGGTATTTTCCGGTCTGTTCACACAAAAGCTTCCATGATTATCAATAAACTTAATATGTTTCAACATTTTTCTCCTTCCATAAATATTGTATGGAAATTATATCGGAAATGAGATCTTTCGGAAATAAGAAACATGAAGTAAGTATCAGAATCATGACATAAAATAACACAATTTCAGAAAAATATATGAGCAGGTAATGAATCAGATTGCGAATATTCATCTGGCTGATCTATAGAAAAATGGTACTTTTTATACAAAAATACTAATAAAAAAAACAGAAAGATTATGATTTTAGGAAAGATTTCCTTATTAAATGACAAAATCTGTCTGTATATAAAAAGAACACAATGAGGTCATGAATCTGACATTTTGGTGGAAATTATAATATACCCGAAAAGCAGCTTAAGCTATAATCTGATACATCAGGTGAGGCAAGAAACTCACAAAGAGAAAAAAAGAAAAAGGAGGGCTTTTTTAATGAAAAAGAAAGCATTAGCTGTTTTACTTACAGCATCCGTAATTGCAGGTACAATGGGCGGAACCGCTACAATCGTACATGCAGATGAAGAAGGAAAAGTAATCAATATTTATTCCTGGAATGATGAATTCCGTCAGCGTCTGGAAGCAGTATATCCTGAAGTAAAAGAAACATCCAAAGACGGAACAGTAACAACATTAAAGGATGGAACAGAAATTCACTGGATCATAAATCCAAATCAGGATGGTGTTTATCAGCAGAAACTTGATGAAGCTCTTATGAATCAGGCTGATGCATCAGCAGATGATAAGGTAGATATCTTCTTATCAGAAACAGATTATGTATACAAATATACAGATGCAGCAGCGGATGTGGCAATGCCTCTGACAGATCTTGGAATTGATCCTGACAAAGATCTTGCAGATCAGTATGACTTTACAAAAACAACTGCATCTGATGCAGATGGAGTACAGAGAGGATCTACATGGCAGTGCTGCCCTGGACTTCTTGTATATCGTCGTGATATTGCCAAAGATGTGTTCGGAACCGACGATCCTGAAGAAGTAGGCAAGAAAATGAAAGACTGGGATACAGCAAAAGCTACAGCTGAAGAACTGAAAGCAAAAGGATATTACACATTTGCTTCTTATGCTGATACATTCAGACTGTATGGAAACAGCATTTCCCAGCCATGGGTAGAAGACGGTGCAACAACTGTTAATGTAGACCAGCAGGTAATGAACTGGATCAAAGATTCCAAAGAATGGCTGGATGCAGGATACCTGAACAAAACTGTAAAAGGTCAGTGGAATGATGACTGGAACAAAGCTATGGGATCTGAATCCAAAGTATTTGCATTCCTCTTCCCGGCATGGGGAATTGACTTTACATTGAAACCAAACTGGGATGGAGAAGACGGAGAATGGGCTGTTACAAATCCACCACAGGAATACAATTGGGGCGGTTCTTACATCCATGCAGCAACAGGAACAGATAATCCGGAACATGCAAAAGATATCATTCTTGCACTGACAGGAAATAAGGACAATTTATTAAAGATTTCCAAAGATTATTCTGACTTTACAAATACAAAGAGTGGTATGCAGGAAGTTGCAAAAGATGATACTTTCGCATCTGACTTCCTTGGCGGACAGAATCCATTTACATATTTCTCACCGGTTGCAGAGAACATCAAGATCGCACCACTTTCTGCTTATGACCAGGGCTGCGTAGAACTGATCCAGAACGCTTTCAGCGATTACTTCCAGGGTCAGGTAGACTATGACAAAGCAAAATCAAACTTTGAAACAGCAATCAAAGAACGTTATCCGGAAATCCAGGAAGTTAACTGGGCTGAATAATAAACGCTTTTGAATTGACAGTTAAAAAGTTTCAGGTGTAAATAACCTGTACAGATGCATTTGTATTTGCCAGACACGCATGAAAGAGATGTGTGTCTGGCACTAATATGTAAAGGAAGGAATGCTGAACTATGAAAAAAAAGAAAAGCATCAGCTATGCAAAATGGGGATACATCTTTATCCTTCCATTTTTTATAACTTTTTTAATCTTTTCTTTGATTCCGCTGGTAGATACTGTACGTTATAGTTTCTATGAATATTATCGTTCAGGAATTAAAGAAATCGGACCGAATTTTATTGGAATTGCAAACTATCTGAGTCTGTTGAAGTCAGATATGCTCAAATACAGTACTAATACGCTGATTCTGTGGGTAATCGGATTTGTACCGCAGATCGTGATCGCACTGGTTCTGGCATGCTGGTTTACAGATGCGCGTCTGAAGATCCATGGACAGCAGTTTTTCAAGGTTGTTATTTATCTTCCTAACCTGATCATGGCTTCTGCATTTGCATTATTGTTCTTTACCATGTTCTCTACCAACGGACCGATTAACTCTATTCTGATGTCTCTGGGATGGGTTAAAAAACCGATAGATTTCCTGGGTTCTGTAATCGGAACCAGATCTCTGGTCGGATTTATGAACTTCCTGATGTGGTTTGGTAATACAACAATTATGCTGATGGCTGCTGTTATGGGTATCAGTATGGATATTTTTGAAGCATCTGAACTGGATGGCTGTAACAGTATCAAGAGATTTTTCTATATCACACTGCCGCTGATCCGTCCGATCCTTGCTTATACACTGATCACATCTATCATCGGTGGTCTTCAGATGTTCGATGTTCCTCAGATTCTTACAAATGGACAGGGAAATCCAGACCGTACATCTATGACTCTGATCATGTTCCTGAACAGCCACTTAAAGAGCAAGAACTATGGTATGGCAGGTGCACTGTCCGTATATCTGTTTATTGTCAGCGGTATTTTATGTATGATCGTATATAAGATGACAAATGACACAGACCCGGATGGTTCCAAGAAAGCTGCAAAGAAAAAAGCAAAAGAAGAAAGAAGGAGGAGATAAACTATGAAATCAAATACATCAGGTCGTGTGCGCAGTATTTTTGTTCATCTTGTGCTGATCTTTTTATCCTTCCTGTGTCTGTTTTTCTTTTACATTCTGATTGTAAATGCAACACGTTCCCATGCGGATCTGCAGAAAGGATTTTCAGCACTTCCCGGAAAATATTTTCTTGAGAATCTGAAGAATGTGGCAAATGACGGAAGTTTCCCGATGTTCCGCGGTATTCTTAACAGTGTTGTTGTATCTTCCTGCAGTGCTGCACTTTGTACATATTTTTCTTCTTTGACAGCTTATGGTCTATATGCTTATGATTTTAAAATGAAGAAAGCAGCTTTTACCTTTATTATGGCAATTCTTGTTATGCCTACACAGGTAACAGCAATGGGATTTTTACGACTGATCACAAAGATGGGAATGTATGACTCTTTACTTCCGCTGATCATTCCATCCATTGCATCTCCGGCAGTCTTTTACTTTATGTACAGTTACCTTCAGTCTTCCCTTCCTTTATCCCTTGTGGAAGCGGCAAGAATTGATGGCTCCGGAGAATTCAGAACCTTTAACAGTATTGTACTTCCGATCATGAAACCGGCAGTAGCAGTACAGGCAATCTTTACTTTCGTAGGATCCTGGAACAATTACTTCGTTCCTGCCCTGATCATTCAGTCAAAGAGCAAAATGACAGTGCCGATCCTGATTGCAACTCTGCGTGGTGCTGATTATATGAACTTTGATATGGGTAAAATTTACATGATGATCACTGTTGCGATCGTGCCAATCATTATTGTATATCTGCTTTTATCCAAATACATTATTGCAGGTGTAACACTTGGTGGTGTAAAAGAATAATGAGAATTAAGAACCCCCATAGAGAGAATGCTATGGAGGTTCTTTTCATGAGAATTATAATATTAAAAACAGGAGTATAATTATATGAAGAAATGGATTTACAGTGGAACTAGAGAAGAACAGCCGTCAGAGAGAGAACTGATGCATGGAAAGCTTGCCAGAAAAGCGGCGTCAGAAGGCATTGTTCTGCTGAAAAATGAAGGAATCCTTCCATTAAAGAAAGATACAGCTGCTGCACTTCTTGGGTATGGAGCAGAGAAAACCGTAAAGGGTGGAATTGGTTCTGGAGATGTTAACAACAGAAAGAATATTTCTATTTATCAGGGACTGAAAGAAGCAGGAGTAAAAATTGTAAGCGAAGACTGGATCAGCGATTATCACAATCGCTATGAGCAGGCGAGAGAGGCGTGGAAAGAAAAAGTTCTGGAAGAAGCTAAGAAAGTAGATAATCCTTTTGATGCCTATGCAGAGAATCCTTTTGCAATGCCGCTGGGACGTAAGGTGGCAGAGGAAGATATCTGTGAAGCAGATGTGGTGATTTATGTGATCAGTCGTATTTCAGGAGAAGGAAAAGACCGTCGCAAAGTAAAGGGAGATTACTATTTAAGCGAGAGAGAAGAGGAAGATTTACGTTATCTTGCAGAAATGAACAAACCTGTGATCCTTATTCTTAATGCAGGTGGTCCTGTGGAGCTGACAGATATTCTGGAACAGACAGACAATATAAAAGGAATCTTAAATATTTCTCAGCTTGGTCAGGAAGGGGGAGATGCCCTGGCTGATGTACTTCTGGGAAAAGAAGTGCCGGGCGGTAAACTGACAACAACCTGGGCAAGGCGATACGAGGATTATCCGGCTTCAGAAGAGTATGGGTATCTGAATGGCAATCTGGAAAAGGAAAAATACAAAGAAGGTATTTATGTAGGTTACAGATATTTTGACAGCTTTGACAAAAAGGTGATGTTTCCGTTTGGGTTTGGTCTTTCTTATACTATGTTTGAGATGAAGTGTTGTAGCATAAATATGGAAGAAAGTAAGATCAGAGCAGAGGTTCAGGTTACAAATACAGGAAATGAATATGCTGGTAAAGAAGTGGTACAGATTTATGTTACGCTTCCGCAGACAGAACTGGAAAAAGAGTATAAGAGACTGGCAGGTTTTGCAAAAACCAGAATTCTGAAGCCGGGAGAAACACAAACACTTACTGTTGAGATTCCACAGAAACAACTGGCTTCTTTCAATGAGGAAACACATACATGGATAGTGGAAAAAGGCAAATATGGCATTCTGGTCGGAAACAGTTCAGACAAACTGAAACTGGAAGCAGTTCTGGTAGTTTCAGATGATACAGTACTGGAACAGATGGATAAAATCTGTCCGCTTCAGGAAGAACTGGAACAGATTTATCTGACAAAAGAATTGAAAGAAAAATCTGTGCAGAGACAGGAAAAACTGATAACAGCGCAGGTTCCGGAATATTATTTTAAACCTGCGATGATACCGGCAAAATCGGAAAATGCCGGAAAAAATCAGGAAAATCTGACAGAGGAAGAAAAAAGATTTGTTTCTGTTCTGGAAGACAGAACTACAGAAGAGCTGATTCCTCTGCTTTATGGAAAGATTTCAGAGAATATCAGTACTCTTGGTGCAGCAGGGATTCGAGTACCGGGATCAGCAGGTGAAACCTGCGGTACTTTGGAAGAGGATGGAATCCCGTCTCTTGTTATGGCAGACGGTCCGGCAGGAATCCGCCTCAGACAGTGGTATGAGGTAGATAAAGAGACAGACAGCATCTATGAAATGGGAGTTCTTGGTTCACTGGAAAATGGAATTCTGGAACCTGGTGTGCATCATGAGAATGCAGATACTTATTATCAGTACTGTACTGCTTTTCCGGTAGGAACAGCACTGGCACAGACCTGGGATACAGATCTCATGACAGAGTTTGGAAAAGCAATCGCAGAAGAAATGGAAGAATTTCATGTAAATCTGTGGCTTGCACCGGGTATGAATATCCACAGAAATCCATTATGTGGAAGAAATTATGAATATTATTCAGAAGATCCATATCTGTCAGGGATGCTGGCAGCAGCAGTGATCCGGGGTGTTCAGAGCAAGTCAGGATGTGGCGTAACAATCAAGCATTTTGCATGCAATAATCAGGAAGATAACCGCATGGGTGTTGACTCCTGTGTATCCGAACGTGCGCTCAGAGAAATCTATCTCCGCGGATTTGAAATTGCAGTAAAAGAAGGAAATCCTGTTTCTATTATGACTTCCTATAATCTTATCAACGGTATTCATGCGGCGAACAGCAAAGATCTGTGCATGACAGTTGCCAGAAAAGAATGGGGATTTGACGGAGCAATTATGTCAGACTGGAACACAACAGTTCCGGAAGATGGAAGCGTTCCATGGAAATGTGTGGCAGCAGGCAATGACATTATCATGCCTGGAAATCCGGATGATGATAAGAATATTCGCCAGGCATATAAAGAAGGTAAACTTACAGAAGAAGAAATCCGAAATTGTGCCGGACATCTGGTATCTATGATCCGTAGATTAGAGCGTACAGATTGTTGAAATGATTTTTCAAACATGCTCTAAATGAAAACAGATAGAATTCTGGCATATGCTGAAAATACAGTAATGAGAGGACAATATTAATTATTAAAATCAATCGGAAGACCATCAGAGGCCTTCCGATTGATTTAGTGCTCATAATAACTGGATTTTTTATTTGCATCAGCAGATTTTCAGCAGATTTTCAAAGGAGAAAATCTCTTTTTCAGACATTAATTCTTCAAATCTGTTCAGGTTAAGATCTGAGTGTTCCAGTTCTCTTGAAAACTGATAACAGATACGGATCTGGTCATCCAGCTTAAACTGCCGGTTGTTTTTCAGATAGGTTCCCACATTTAATTCATGGATGAACAGGGTGCACACAACTGCCATTTTCACCTTGGCGAAGATCTCATCATCATAAACTGCACCGCAGAAATAGGTATAGATCCAGTAAACAAGAAGCTGTTCCTCCTGAATCTGCCAGTCCGGATAAGAGAAATCAAATTCACTTTTCTGCCAGGAATAAAGATTTCCGGAGTCAGACTGCGAATCTGTATTTCCATTATACAGTGGAGTCAGACAATTCTTTAAGTATTCCTGCCATCCCGGGCGCAGAACCTCCATTTCCGGGACAACAGTTTTCCACATTTTTTTAAATAATTGTTCTGGTGTATTTGCGCAGGCAGATGCAACAGAACTGTTTTCTATGTTATCTGTATTTATACGAGAGTAAATTTTGCTGCAAAATCTATCTCCGTATCCGGAATCTTCATGTCGTTTTCGCATTTCTTCCCATTTAAAGAGTTCATTTTTATTTACACATAACTGGAAATCATGTGCAGCAGCCAGAAGTTTCCACAGACGTTTCTGCATGGGTACAGCTCTGTCCTGGATGATATCTATAAGCATATCACGGGTGTCCATAAGTGCAGTGAACAGGAAATAATCAAAGTCATCATAGACTTCTTCTTTTGTCTTTTTTTCTTTTGTGATAAAGTGTACCTTTTCTTTTTGGGAAAGTAAAATCCTTGCTGCCTCCGGACAGGAGAGCGACAGGGAAATCTCACGCAGACCTTCAAATTCTTCAATATGTCTAGGATAATTTCTGCAGGTTCTGCAGAACATTTCCGGTCCTGCTTCTGTGTAGATATCACACAGGTTCTCTTCGTTGAGAAAAGCACAGCGTCTGTTATACTGGCGGAAAACATGTTCTTTCCAGTCAATATCATTGTGCAGGCGATTGCGGAACGGACCTTTAAAGTGCTGGTACTTCTTCAGTGTCTGATCGTCAATCACGATCTGCCATCCTGCGCAGCAGGTATCCGGACAGGCTCCTGCAATGCAGGAAAATTCTTTATAGTAGTTTGGAAATGTGTATTGCATGATATTAAATAGGATCCTTTCTTTTTTTCTTAAGTTTACGGTAAGTTCCTGCAGTCATGCCACAGGATTTGCGAAAGCTCTGGGAGAGATAACTCTGAGAGGAGAATCCTGTGAGATGCGCAATATCTGAAATCCCGTAATCAGTATTTTCCAGAAGCTCCTTGCACACTTCGATGCGTTTTCGGTTCAGATAATTGATAGGAGAAATCCCATAATATTTTGTAAATTCATGACTCAGATAATACTTATTAAGATGACTGAGTTCTGAGAGGTGATCCAGAGTAATATTTTCCCCGTAATTGGAGTCAAGATAACGCTTAATATGAGCGCACTCTTTACTTGGATGCTGGGCGGTGATCAGTTCAAATGGTGAATCCGTAATGCGCCGAAGCTGCAGGATCAGAATATCCAGCATATGACTGCAGATGGTTTCATATCCTTCAGACTGTCTGTCCAGCTCCTGAAACAGAGAATTAAAGTAAAATAACAAATCTGTTTTCTTTTCACGACAGTTAAAAATGCGATACTCTTTATGACCGTTAAAGGAAAAACATAGTCCATCCACACCTACAGTAAAATAACTCAGAGGAGGACTCCCTTTGGAGATTTCAGTGTGATTGATATGTGGATTAATGATGACCAGATCGTCCTTTGAGATTGGGAAAATCTGATCCTCGATCAGAAAATCTCCCTGACCGTCACGTACATAGAACAATTCTGTAAAGGCATGAGAGTGAGGAATACTGGGCCAGTCACCCTCGTAGCGGGAAGAAGAGGTATTTAAAAGTGTAATATTTTGAGCTGTTGGGTGTTCGGGGCTGAAACGAAATGATTGTGAGCTCATGGCAGATTCTCCTTTCTTCTGTTTACGGCAGATGAGTATATTTGTAGCAATTTTGTTGGCGGATTCTGAATGATAGTATTTTATATCGCAAAAGATATAACTGAGATTCTTCAGGATAATTAGAATAAGTGCATAAAAAATGATAAAAATAAAATCAACATCAGTTATTAAGGTAAAAAATAGAAGGCTTTTCAGATAGCTGATAACATATTTTCTATAATACCATAATTTTTTTGTAAGAGCAAGATTTCTAAAAAACAAAGCAAAAAGTGAATTGAAAAAAATTTTGAAAGAAAGTATTTTATAAACAGATAGACTGAAAATAATGTGATTACAGAAGCGAACGGACAGTAATTATCCGCTTGTCAGCAAAATGAAGGAGGTAACAGAAAATGGGAAAAGGTCGTGTAACCATACCAACTGACCTGGATGTAGTTCCACAGACACTGGAAATGATAGAAGAGTGGGGCGCTGATGCTATACGTGACTGTGACGGAACAGAATTTCCGCAGAAATTAAAAGACACAGGTGCCAAAATTTATGCAACCTACTATACAACTCGTAAGGACAATGCGTGGGCGAAAGCACATCCGGAAGAAATCCAGCAGATGTATATTATGACATCTTTCCACACAGCGGTTGCAGATACACTGGAGATTCATCTGATGGATCACCTCTATCCGAATATGCTTGCAGTCAACACAAGAGATGATATCCGCAGATGGTGGGAAGTAATGGATCGTACCACAGGAGAGCCGGTACCGACAGATCAGTGGTCATATGAAGAAGAGACAGGAAATGTAGTGATCTTATCTGCGAAACGCTTCCATGAATATACTGTAAGTTTCCTGGCATATATTATGTGGGATCCTGTACATATGTACAATGCAGTAGTAAATGACTGGAAAGACGTAGAACCGCAGATTACATTTGATGTGCGTCAGCCGAAAACAAGAGCACACTCTCTGGAACGTCTGCGCAGATTTCTGGATACTCATGAGTATGTGGATGTTGTGCGCTTCACTACATTTTTCCATCAGTTTACTCTTATATTTGATGAACTTGCAAGAGAGAAATATGTAGACTGGTTTGGTTATTCCGCTTCAGTCAGCCCATATATTCTGGAGCAGTTTGAGAAAGAAGTGGGCTATCCTTTCAGACCGGAATATATCATTGATCAGGGATACATGAACAATACCTATCGGATTCCCTCAAAAGAATTCAAAGATTTCCAGGCATTTCAGAGACGCGAAGTTGCGAAGCTTGCCAAAGAGATGGTAGATATCGTACATGAATACGGAAAAGAGGCCATGATGTTCATGGGAGATCACTGGATTGGCATGGAACCGTTTATGGACGAATTTGCATCTATCGGACTGGATGCTGTAGTTGGAAGTGTTGGAAATGGTGCGACCCTGCGTCTGTTCAGTGATATTAAGAATGTAAAATATACAGAAGGAAGATTTTTGCCATACTTTTTCCCGGATACGTTCCATGAAGGCGGCGATCCTGTAAAGGAGGCAAAAGTAAACTGGGTAACAGCAAGAAGAGCAATCCTTCGAAGCCCGATCCAGAGAATAGGCTACGGCGGATATCTGAAACTTGCCCTGGAATTCCCGGATTTTGTACAGTATATCAAAGAAGTCTGCGAAGAGTTCCGCACTTTATATGATAACATTCAGGGAACGACTCCTTATTGCGTAAAACGGGTAGCAGTCCTGAATTGTTGGGGAAAGATGCGCTCATGGGGTAACCATATGGTACATCACGCCATCTATTACAAGCAGAATTATTCTTATTTCGGAATTATCGAAGCATTAAGCGGCGCACCGTTTGATGTATCATTTATCAGCTTTGATGATATCAAAGCAGACAAAGATCTTCTGAAGAAGTTTGACGTAGTGATCAATGTAGGAGATGCGGACACTGCACAGTCAGGCGGCGAGAACTGGATCGACGAAACAATCATCACAGCAGTCAGAGAATTTGTATATAATGGCGGTGGATTTATCGGTGTAGGAGAACCGGCAGCACATCAGTGGCAGGGCAGATTCATTCAGTTAGATGATGTACTTGGAGTAGAAGAAGAACATGGATTTAACCTGAATACAGATAAATATAACTGGGAAGAACACAGAGATCATTTCATCCTTAAAGATGCAGAAGGCGAGGTTGATTTCGGTGAAGGTAAGAAGAACATTTATGCCTTACCGGAAACAGAAATCTTAATCCAGAAAGACCAGGAAGTGCAGATGGCTGTAAAGACTTTCGGTAAAGGAAGAGGCGTTTATATCAGCGGACTTCCATACAGCTTCAAGAACAGCCGCGTGCTTTATCGTGCAGTCCTTTGGTCAGCATCCGCAGAGGAAGAACTTCACTGCTGGTATTCAACCAACTACAATGTAGAAGTACATGCTTACGTAAAAAATGGAAAATACTGCGTAGTCAACAACACTTACGAACCACAGGATACAGTAGTTTACAGAGGTGATGGAAGCAGTTTCCGGTTACATATGGAGGCAAATGAGATCAAATGGTATCAGATATGAAAGATATCGGATAGATTTTATCTGTAAAATAGATTGAAAAGCAAGTCAGTGAAGAAATAACAGAACAGGTTCAGACGTGAGCAGAATGCTTTTGCCTGAACCTGTTTTGATGTGTCAATAAGTTGATTTTTGAACAATCTTGCGTTTGAATTTCTTATTTACGCATCGTTGTCGGTCGCTGTAGCCACCGGCATATAATTATTTAATTAAGCTGTTATCATCAAAGTAGTTGATCTGCATTGCTGAACGAACATCATGAAGTGTCTGTGCAGCTTTTGCTTCAGCAACCTTGCTTCCCTCTTTGAGGATATCATATACATCATCAAGATGCTGTTCCCAGTATTTACGTCTTTCGCGGATTGGAGAAAGCTCTGCCTGGAGTACTTTGTTCAGGAATTTCTTAACCTTGACATCACCCAGACCGCCGCGTGTATAATGAGCTTTCAGTTCATCCAGATTCTGATATTCAGGCAGGAACTCTGCGAAATATTCCGGTTTACAGAATGCATCCAGATAAATAAATACAGGATTTCCTTCCACACGTCCCGGATCTTCCACACGAAGATGATTCGGGTCTGTGAACATGGACATAACCTTCTTCTTAACATCAGCTTCTTCATCTGAAAGGTAGATGCAGTTTCCGAGAGATTTGCTCATTTTTGCTTTTCCGTCAATACCTGGCAGACGTAAGCATGCTTTATTGGATGGCAGAATAATCTCAGGCTCTGTCAGAGTTTCACCATAAACAGTATTAAATTTGTGGACGATTTCCTTGCACTGCTCGAGCATTGGAAGCTGATCTTCGCCAACCGGAACAGTAGTAGCGCGGAATGCAGTGATGTCTGCAGCCTGGCTGATCGGATAGCAGAAGAATCCAACAGGGATGCTTGCCTCAAAATTACGCATCTGGATTTCAGATTTAACTGTAGGATTACGCTGTACACGTGCCACAGTAACAAGGTTCATATAATAGAAAGTAAGCTCTGTAAGCTCCGGAACCATGGACTGGATAAAGATAGTGGATTTCTCAGGATCAATGCCGCATGCAAGATAATCCAGGGCGACCTGAAGGATGTTCTGGCGAACTTTCTCAGGGTGTTCAGCGTTATCTGTTAATGCCTGTGCATCTGCGATCATAATATAAATTTCATCATATAAGCCGGAGTTCTGTAAACGAACACGCTCGGATAATGAACCAACATAATGTCCAACATGAAGGCGGCCTGTTGGGCGGTCACCGGTTAAAATAATTTTGCTCATTTTGCTCTCCTAAAAGTAAATTCCGATTTTCCAGAGAATATCTGGAAATTCTCAGTTATCCCTATTATAAAGCCTGCGGATGTTACCGTCAATGATTTTGGCGGAATAAATGAGGATATAATTTTTTGAATAATTATGCAATAAATACATTTACAGAATTGATAAAAAGAAAAGATTCTGCTAGAATAATAAATAGCTTCCGACAGGATTGCAGAGATGTGTAATAGAAATATGTCATGCATTGCATGATAAGATAAAAGGAGTATTTACCATGCCAGTATTTGATTTCAGCGGTGCTTCAGACAAGAAACCAGGTGTACAGTCTGAATGTACCTACACTACTTTCCAGTCTAATGAAAAGGAGACTTCCCCTGAGAAACCGATCATGATCCTGGATAACAGCAGCTGTCAGTGGAAACATCATTCCTGCGGTATTTTTACTAATCCAATCAAACGTACATCCTTTGAATTTAAAGAAGATGACGGCGTTTTCAGTGCAGATATCATCAGTATTGATTCAAGATTTGTAAGTCTTCTGAAATGGCTTGGGGAGAATCATATCAATGTGCGTCTTTCAGGAGAGAATAAAGAGAATGGTTATGCAGTTTATAAGATCCGTGAAACTGCTTTTGGCGGCGGTACGAAGCTTTCCGCAGAAGACGGATTTCTTCAGTTTATGATCGAGAGACTTCTTGCAAGCAGTGCACCTGCAGAGATTGTTGAGGATGAAGATGAGGAAGAAACAGGGGACGAGATGAAGCTGACAAGCATTCAGAGCATCACTGATTTTATGACCTGCGCAGGCAGAACCCTGCCGGATAATATCCGTCTCTGGGCGAGAAGAAACCTTGCAGTTGCCCGTTCACACGAAGTATCTCCGGAGGAGAGACGTCATGCTCAGAGAGCACTTTCCATCATGATGAATGTACAGTGGAAGAGCAATTATTTTGAAGCAATCGATCCTCAGGAAGCCCGCAGGATCCTTGATGAGGAACTCTACGGAATGGAATCTGTAAAGCAGCGTATCATTGAAACAATCATACAGATCAACCGTACCCATACACTTCCTGCATACGGACTTCTCCTTGTAGGTCCTGCAGGTACAGGCAAATCCCAGATTGCCTATGCAGTTGCCCGTATTCTGAAACTGCCTTGGACAACTCTGGACATGAGTTCCATCAATGATCCGGAACAGCTTACAGGAAGTTCCAGAATCTATGCAAACGCAAAGCCCGGAATCATCATGGAAGCTTTCTCGGCAGCAGGAGAATCCAACCTTGTATTTATTATCAACGAGCTTGATAAAGCAGCGTCAGGTAAGGGCAACGGAAACCCTGCAGACGTACTTCTTACTCTGCTTGACAACCTTGGATTTACAGATAACTATATGGAATGTATGGTGCCCACAGTGGGCGTTTATCCTATTGCTACGGCAAACGATAAATCCCAGATCAGCGCACCTCTGATGTCCCGTTTCGC
>ENA-OOZN01001196-OOZN01001196.1-human-gut-metagenome-genome-assembly--contig:-NODE-1196-length-18339-cov-2.157187_pt1 | contig 18339 bp, 13 predicted proteins | sample MGYA00241187_ERZ501397 | MGnify/ENA primary metagenome ERZ501397 (study PRJEB25962, sample SAMEA2042921) | human gut metagenome | biome: human gut; feature: human-associated habitat; material: faeces... | reverse complement strand
GGGTTTAGCTGGAATAGTCATTTTGAGCTGACCGCTTGCCAGTAGTGGATTCAAATATTTTCTTGTAAAATAAGTGAGATTTCGATAACCAATAAATGAGCAAATTTCTTGCTTACTTTTTTCTGTTATACAAAAATCCAAAACTGCGTGTGGGATGTCTGGTGATTTAGCTTGCTCACTAACTTGGTCACCATCTTGGTCACTGACTAAGTTTTTCTGACTAAGTTGGTAATTTACATTTTTCAAGATGACCCTGAAATCTGTCGCTGTTGAGGAAAATTCAGGCTTATATGCCGCTGTATATCCAGGTAATTTTTCGGTTTCGCTGATGATTTTGCGTAGGCCACTTCCACGGCGTTCCATGTATTTCATGCGGTGGAACAGGTCAGCAATTACAGGGTTTCGCCGCATGGAACGGATAATGTAAATATCGTATTCCTTATCGTCTAAAGCATCATCAAAGATAGAACCTTTGCCTAAGCCGTTCCATCTGGTACAGAACATACGGGAGTTATAAACCGTGTGTTGATCGGTCATGAGTTTTCCGGCGTTGGTTAAGAATCTTGCTTCAGCATCCTTTTGAACATTAGATAATCCAACAGGTTTCCGATCATCAGAAATTCCGAAAAGCAAAGTTCCACCAATTCCATTGGAAAAAGCACTGACGCTTTTCAACCAGCTTTTGGGTTTTCGTGTTTCGAGAGCAACTTTGAAATCACATTCCGTTGCTTCGGCAATTTGCTGTTCTATCATAGGAACCCTCCTTTGAGATGCAGAATATATGTTCTTACTATACCCAACAGAGAAAGTTATTGCAACGTTATGTTTGAGTAGTATTATATTGCTTGCATGAGACTTTGGCGACTGCCGCGATAATCAATAATTACAAAGGTCAGCTACGATTGCACATCACCGAAGCATAAAACATTCCGTCCCGCATCTCAAACCGACAGATGCCGCTGTACTGAGCGGCGATGCTTTTAACGGATTGTGTGCCGAGACCGAGTCCCTTGTGCTTTGTTGAGACAAGCATGCCGTCGGGGGTATGTCTGAGTGCGCCTGAAAAAGTATTGTCCACTGTGATGCAAAAGGAACTGCCGATCAGACTGGCGCGGATCATGATTTTTCGGTCCTTGCCGGATTCGTTGCGGCAGGCTTCGAGGGCATTTTCAATCAGATTGCCGAATAAAACGGAAAGATCGGTGTCTGAAATAAAGATATCTTCCGGGATCTCTACCTGGGCAATAAAGTCTACATCATTCTCCTTTGCCTGCTGAGAAAAGTAGAGCAATACAGCGTTAGCTGCAGTATTTTCACAGAAACGGATAAGAGAGTCGTTTGGCAGACTCTCGTTATATCTGGCAAGATATTCGCGGAGCGCATCAAGGTTCCCATCAGCAAGGTAGTTTTGCATGAGTGCGATATGATGGCGCACATCATGCTTTGCCCGGCGGGCATCGGTGATTTTTTCCTGCAGATTTTTATACTCCATAGCCTGCATCGTGAGCTGATGATTTTTCTCCTGCAATTCCAGCGACCTGTTTTGTTCCAGAACCAGACGGGTTACGATGTAGTAGATCAGGAATGCCCCCACATTGATGACAAGGAGAAACAGTGTATTTTTCGGCTGCAGGGCAATTTCCAGACTGGAATGTGATGTGTTGCCGTAGAGTACATAGTACCACATCAGGTAAAAGGTTATGGGAATCAGCCATATATACCGCCATTCGAGACCGGACGGTTCTTTTTCCACAGCCGGTGTGTAGACGGACCGCATGTATAAAAATACAGGAACAGAAAGAACTGCTTCCACAGCAAACAGCATCAGCGAGAATGACCAGCGGTAATCCTGCGTTGCCAGGGTTGGAAAGAACAGTCCTTCCAGACATTTGGCGGAGATAACAGCCAGATTGGCAAGGTTGGAGATCATCAGCAGGGTAAATAAAGTTTTGCCGAAATGCTTTTTTACAGCGAGAAAATAGAATGCAGCGTAGAGAATCGTGCTGACTGCGCTTGCGATTGCACTGTGGTTTCCTGATACAAAACTGACCCATGCGCCGAGCAGTACCTGAATGACTGTGAGAAAACCGATCAGAGTTCCGGTAATGACCTTTGAAAAACGCAGACAGTGTCGGAACGGATAGAGCGCCAGTACAAGGAACGGAAAAAAATTCAGCAGAGAGTATACAAGGACTTCCAGGATCCGGGAAACAGACGGCATCAGTTTTTCCCTCCTTTTCGCAGCTGTTCAAAAAGAAACGACGAATAGGCTTCCTTCACTTCTTTTGCTTTCCGGCGGCTGATCGGGATGAGGCAGCCGTCACTCATGGTAAAGGTGTCCGCGTTTTGGGCGGCAACCTCGTAAAAATTGACGATCAGCCCTTTTGAGGGGCTGAAAAAATACGGGTAGGCAGATAATAGTTTTTCGATTTCTGAGAAATTTGCCCGGACACTGCTATTCCTGCCGTGTTTACAGTGCAGGGTTGTACAGTGAGCGGCATAGTCTGCATAAATAATATCGCGTAAAACGATGGTTGTGCCGTCCGGCAGCTGCACGGTACGCATTTTCTCAAGCTGTGCAAGATCTATGCGGTCGAGCATGGCCTTTACCCGGTCTTTTCCGAATGGCTTAAGCAGATAGTAGCAGGCGTTTACCTCGTAACTTTCACTGGCGAATTCATTGCTGGTCGTACTGAAGACAAGGCGTACTTCCCGGTCAGACTTGCGTATTTCTCTTGCCACATCCATGCCGGTAAGCCTGTCCATAAAGATATCCAGAATAATCAGCTCAAAAGTGCCTGGCTGCCAGGTTTGCAGAAAAAATTCTCCACTTGGAAAGTATATGTATTCAGCAGATGAACCGAGTAATTCATATAAGCAGGTTTGCAGATGTTCATACATCTGGATGTCATCCTCGACAATTGCGATTTTCAAAGTAAAAGCTCCTCTTTGTATGGCAGGGTGAATAAGTTTCAACTCATCTATTATATCATTCGAATATTAAAAATCAAAGCTTTCAGATCGCAAAGAGTTACCACTTATGTCGTTTTTTGACCGCTTGTGTCAGGGTGATTGTACAATGACTCCTTATCAATTACAATTGATTACAAATCAGAATAATATAGGAAAAGGAGTAACGGGATGAATACAAAAATGACACTGGGAAAGCGGATACTTTCTGTGTTTCTGACAGTCATCATGGTGTTTTCCATGGTGCCTCTGCCGGTAGTTGCGGCGGAAGCGGACGGAGCTGTCAATCTGAAAGTATCCGAACTTTCCAAAGAAGAAAACTACGAAACACTGTATAGTTATTATTATGATGCGGTCACGGGCAAACGGTCATTCAGCCAGAATGATTCCATAGAGTTTGACGGGCTGGACCGCACAGACACATCTGCCTCTGCAAAGGTGTATTTCGAGGGAAAGGGGATCGAAATTGCAGATAACAGCACTGATTACAAAGCCATACCGAGTGAGGGCGAGTGGCTGATCAGCAATGTGTCACAGGCATCGAATTCCGGAGAGATTCGTTTCGTGCACCGCTATGTTGAGCCTAAAGTATATGTGGTGGAAGATTCGAGTAATATTGCAGGGCTTACGGTGGGAGAAGCAGACAGCACCGGCATGGCTCCTGCTACGTTTTTCAAAAACGATGAACTGGCGAACTTTTACAGCGGACTGGACATCAAAGTGAGAAAGACGGTGGATAAGCTTGAAAACGGTTCGTTCCGAATCTCCATCACCGGTAAGGACGGCACGGATTATACCGATTATTTTGAATACTATGACAGTATCAGATGCAATGTTTTCTGGCAGCAGGGAAAGTGGATCAATGCTTATGACTCATGCCTTGGTCCTATTCCGGACGAGGAAGTGGCGATTTTTATCAAGCCGAATTATGACCTTTTACGCGTAAAAGCAAGCGTGGCAGGAGATAAGGGTGGAAGTATTTCACCTGCGGATGCGTATTATCTGGCACATTCTACACAGCCGAAGACTTATACCGTAACACCGGAGGCTGGATATGAGGTGGAAAAGATTGAGGCAGTCAGCGCTGACGGTGATCCTGTTGCGGTCGATTTTGATGCCTCAACCGGAAAATTTCAAATCTATCCTTCCTATTTAAGAGGAATGGATGCTGAGCGGAGCATAGCTGAAATCAAAGTGTATTTCAGTACAAAGCACGATGACACCCACTGTCTTTGTGGTGGAACGGCGTATGACGGACATGACACCCACGAGGAGATTGAGTGGAAGCAGTGGACGGCGACAGATGCGCTTCCGACTGCGGCAGGGAATTATTATCTGAAAAACGATGTGACCCTTTCTGCTGATGCCATCACGCTGCCTGATGGAGTGAACATCTGCCTGAACGGCAAAAGTATAAATGGTGCAGATTCCGGCACGGAGATCCATGCAGGCGGTAGGTTCGGCATTACCGACTGTGGTGCGGCGGGAAGTATCGGAAATCTGACACTGACCGGAGACAATGCAAAGGTTACCATGTACAACGGAAAGATCGCAGAAAATACTGTGTTGTCCGTTGCGGGTGGAACCGTATTCACGATGACCGGTAATGCACAGAATGATGGCGTGCTTCGGATCGACAGCAATGCTGATTTCACCATGAGCGGCAATGCCAACGGCGGTCATGTATCCGTAGGACAGTCCGGACAGGATGCGAGATTTCACCTGAGTGGCAGTTCCAGCATCGGCGAACTGGATGGTGGCGGTAATGCCATCGGTCTGACCATGGAGGACAATGCCGAAACAGGAAGTGTCGAAAACATTACATTTACAAAGCTTTCACTCAGCGGAAAAGCCAGCATAAACGGCGAGATTATGATGAAAAACAAAAATCGGCAGGACAACTCTGCAAAATTTGTGATGAAAGATGACAGCGTGATTAGTGGAAAGCTGCTTTGCGCTGACGATTCCGTTTCCTTTGAAATGCAGGATAATGCTAGAATAGATGGTGCCATGGATGTTGGGAAAAGCAAAGTTTTCGGTACTATTACCTGTACCGGGGAAATTGGTGGCGGTGTTTTTGATGAAAATGGTACAGTCATAAATAATGGCAGTATCATCGGCGGCATTTTCTATGGCACAGTGACCGGCACGGGAACGATCAGCGACAGCGCAACGGTCGATGTTGTGATCGACACAAACGGCGGAAGCACAGTCGATACACAGAAAGTTCTGCGCGGTCAGAAAGCGGAGATTCCGACAGGATGCAAAAAGGACGGTTATGCATTCCAGGGATGGTATAAGGGCGAGGAAGATTACGATTTTGATACCCCGGTACTGGAGGGCTTTACGCTCACTGCACAGTGGACGGCAAACAGCTATACCGTGAACTTCGACAGCGATGGCGGTTCTGCGGTTGAAAGTAAGACCGTTACCTGGGAAGACAAGGTACTGGACGGAATCGCCGAACCGACAAAGGACGGAGGCTATGCGTTCAACGGATGGAAAAGCGGTGAAAGTTCTGTTACTGCGGACACGACCTATGCAGATCTTGCAGCCGATGATACCGTGGAAAGCATTACCCTGACGGCACAGTGGGTGGACAGTGAAAAACCGACCGGTGAGATCACCATCGGTGAAAAGAAGTGGAACAGCTTCTCAGATACGACTATTTTTAGTCTGTTCTTCAATGAAGCACAGAAAGTTACGATCACCGCAGATGACAACAGCGGAGAAACGGTAAAGATCGAATATCTGCCTGCAAATGCAGGAATGACCGAAGCAGAACTTGCAGCGGTGGCTTTTACCGAATATGATGGTACATTCGATATCGATACGGATAACAAGTATGTGATCTATGTAAGACTGACCGATGAGGCAGGCAATGTAACCTATCTGTCTACCGACGGTTTTGTCATTGACACGACGCCACCGGTGATCGAAGGTTATGAAAACGGTCAGCGGGTACAGGTCTGCGGAAGAAAAGCACTTAAATTTATTGATGAAAATTTCGAAAGCGCAAATGTAACCCACAGCGGATACATGTACAGCGTGTGGAGCAATACCTGTAATCTCGATTCGGATTACAACGAACAGTGGCATACAGTTGAGGTGTGTGACAAAGCGGGCAACACCACGACGGTGTACTTCTATGTGCATAAGGAACATTCCTTTAATGAGGAAACCGGCATATGTGAAAACTGTGGATATCAGGCGACCGTATTGATCAAATATGTTGATAAAAATAACGAGGAAAAGTTTGTATCCGGTGACAGCTATGAGGAAGCGATGGACAAAGCGAACCCTCTTGTCACTGCAGACCCAGACAAACAATATAACCTGAAACTTTATGGAGATGCGGAAAAATCAGACAGTTGGAGTGCGTGCGGCTCAGGAAAATGGACGTTTGATCTGAACGGACATGCGATCATCAACCCTCCGAACGCTGACTGGAATTCTGCAAAATATGAGATTGCATATGGCGCGGATATAACGATTGTCGGCGAAGGCACCATGAATGTATATTTTCTGTTGAGCAGTGGTGCACTGACGGTTGATGGCGCGTGCAAATTTCCGAGATTTGAACAGCATGGAGGCACGCTGACGGTCAACAATGGTTCCTTTGATTCCTTTACCATTACCGACTATAAATGGGCGCTGCCGGATCCAAGAGTAACCTACCTCTGCGGCGGAAGTTATGGCAGCATAAAGGTCGAAATCGAAGGGCTGACCTGTGCCGACCTGCTCGGTGAGGGTTACCGATTTGACGGTATCAGCTATGAGGAAGCAAAGCAGAACTCTATGACGAATGTCAGAGTTGTACCATGCGATCATGCGAATATCGACAGCGACCATATCTGTACCGGTTGTGGTATGAAGATTCTCTTCGTTGTGAAAGCAAATGGAACAGAGAAGCAGTTTGATAACTTTGCAAATGCTGTCAGCTATGCCGAAGAAAATAACGGCTGCGTTCTCCGGATGTATGACGATGTGACGGAAAAAAGTACCATCAGTGCCGGCAGCTTTTCCATCGATATGAATGGTCACACGATCAATGGACTCAATGTTGCAAAGAGCGCGAACCTGGATATTTCCAACGGTACGGTCACAGGAACGGTTATTGTTGCCAAAGCGGCAGAATTTAACGCATCTGCTCTCATTTTCAAAGGTATCGTAAACAGCAATGGCAATAACAGCAAGCTTCTCTATTGTACGTTTGAACAGGCACTCAACGCCAGAGGAAGTCATACGGTTATCAACTACTGCACATTGAACGGGGCATTGAATGTTTCCGGAGATGACGTTGTGGTAAACGGTGGTTCGATATCCGGTAAAATTACTGTAAATAACGGGGGCGTGCTTGAACTTGTCGGAAACGGCGGTCAATACGGCGAGGCGCTTGTGAAGTCCGGCGGTACGATGAAAGTTCACACCGGCAGTACGTTCAACGATCAAATTATGGCAGAAGCAGACAGCACGCTGACTCTCTACGGGGGTAACTTCAGTAAGATCACCGTTGTAGGCAGGGCATTGATGGACTGCCTTGCGGATGGCAAAGCTTTTGAGGACAACGGTAACGGTCAGATCATTGATGGTCGTGTCGGTATCGCCGGAAATGTCAAAGTTGTCAGCCATACCCATTCCTGCGTATGGAATACGAATACGCACGAAAAACTCTGTGGATGCGGTTATGTCGAGGCAACCGACACCGAAGAACCGGTATTTTCCGGTATTGAGCCGAATGGGGTTTATTATGGTCCGACGGAGTTTACCGTCACCGATGCAAGTGAATTTACCGTGACACTGGATGGCGAAGAGATTACACTTGAAAACGGAACCTACACCATAGCACCGGACAATGCGAAACATACAGTCACAGCGACCGACATTGCAGGCAATACGATAAGTTTTGATTTTAATGTCTATAAGAAGTATAATGTCACACTGCCAAAAGGTGAAGGATACATCGTTACCGGTGAGACAACTGTGGGACACAACAACTATTATACGTTTATTGTGCAGATTGCCAGGGGGTACTCCAGGACTGAGAACTTCAGAGTACTTGCAAATGGGGTGGAACTTGAAAGCACAAACGATATATATGTGATTCGGGATAAGGACGTTACAGGAGATATCACCATTACCGTAGAAGGGGTTGCAGATATTACTCCGCCTGAGACGGCAATCAGTATTCGTACACATACATTCAAATCCTTTCTGAACAATATTACCTTTGGATTGTTCTTCAAAGAGACGCAGACGGTGTATGTGACGGTTAATGATCGGGGAAGTGGTATCGATAAGGTTGCATATCTTCTGTCAGAAACAGCATTTACGGATAAAAACGTAATTACAGGCAACTGGAACGAGTTGACGCTTGACGAGAACGGTGAAGGGACATCTTTTGATATTGAGCCGAACCGGAAAGCGTATGTCTATGTCCGTGCAACAGATAAGAGCGGAAATGTAACCATTGTCAATTCCAGCGGAGTAGTGGTTTACACCGACGCGGAGGCAGTTACGGAAACGGCAGAATTTACAAGACTTGACAAGAAGGATGTTACATTTGATGTGAAACTGAATGGTAACACGGTGGCGGCACTCTACAATGGGGATACACCGATCGACAGCGCCGATTATACGGTATCAGAGGATGGAAGGATAACGCTGAAAAAAAGTTACGTTTCCACACTTGCCGCAGGCGAATACACGATTCGTGTCCAGTATCATCCGATGGGGGAAAGCTGCGAAGATGGTGACGAGCCTGCCATGACATCGGTGAAGCTTACGGTGAAAAAGAGAACGCCGGAGCTGAATCTGGAACCGAATACACAGAAGACTTACGATGGGGAGCCGATCGATCCTTATCTGATCGACTGGACGCTGTATGGTGATGGCGCGAGAACCTGGGAATACAAGCCGGTCGATGCAGATGACGAGGCGTATATCACGGATGCACCGAAGAATGTCGGTGTGTATAACGTTCGGCTGACAACGGCAGAGACGGATAACTACGAGAAAGGTACAGCAACCGTACAGTTTGTGATCGTACCAAGAGAGGTTGGAATTGAAGCGGTAACGGTTTCCGACAAGATCTATGACGGCACAGCGGATGCGGAAATTACATCGAACGGAAGTATAACCAACCTTGTGAATGGTGACGATGTAACCGTTGTGGCGGGCAAGGCGAATTTCAGCGATAAAAACGTAGGCACAGATAAAACCGTGGCATTTTCCGGATTCGCTCTTGATGGTGATGATGCAGCAAACTACAGACTTGCAGGACAGCCGGCAAGCGTGACAGCTGACATCAGCGTCAAAGAGATCACGATAAATGGTACAGCTGTTAAAAACTCCAGAGTTTATGACGGTACGACCGACGCAGAGATCACGGATGCAGGAACACCGTCTGAAAATTATGACGGCGAAAATCTTACGATTGCTGCAGGAAATGCATCTTATGAGAATAAGAATGTCGGAACAGGAAAGAAAGTAACCTTTAGCAGATTTGCTCTTGCCGGTGATGCAGCGGCGAACTACAGGCTGATTGCACAGCCGACAGATGTTACGGCTGATATCACGGTGAAGAAAATTACGATTGACGATGCGACCGTTGAAACTTCGAAGGTTTACGACGGTACGACTGACGCGAAACTCACGGGTGTGGGAACACCATCTGTCAACTACGATGGCGAAAATCTCACGGTCGTAGCCGGTAAGGTAGCTTATGACAATAAAAATGTCGGTACAGGCAAGAATGTGACATTTACCGGTTTCGCACTTACAGGTTCTGCGGCATCGAACTATCAGCTGACGGCTCAGCCTGCAGGTGTTACGGCAGATATCACAGCGAAGGAACTTAAGATTGTCGGTACGACTGTGGAGAAAAGCAAGATCTACGACGGTAATACCGACGCGAAAGTAACGGCAGCAGGTGCATTTGACGGACTTGTTGACGGCGACGATGTTGCGATTGTGACCGGCAGGGCGGCATATGATGATAAGAATGTCGGCAACGGCAAGAAAGTTGTATTTTATGATTTTGCTCTTTCGGGAGACGATGCAGCAAATTATGTGCTGGCAGCTCAGCCGGCAGGTACTACAGCTGGTATCACACCGAAAGAACTGACGGTTGAGAATCTCAAAGTCAGAGATAAACAGTACGATGGCAAAAACACTGCAGAGATCGATGGAACACCGGTTTTAGCCGGGGTGGTCGACGGCGATGTGGTGAAACTTGTAAATGGCGTTCCTACCTTTGAGCGTGTGACGATCGGTAAAAATATTCCGGTCAGCTTTACGGCGTTTACCCTTTCCGGTGATAACGTGACAGTTGGAAACTACACACTCACACAGCCGGGCGGCATTACAGCGAATATCGTTGCATATGCGGCTACGGGGGAAGAATATGAGGTAAATTCCAATGACTGGATCCATACCAGTTTTGTCGTAAGCGCAAAGGAAGGCTACAAACTCAGCCTGACCGATACGGCAGACGGCGAGTGGCTGGATACGCTGACCGCAACGGACGAAACCGGAAACGGCAGACTGACCTTCTATGTGAAGAATGTGGCTACCGGTGTCATCTCTGAGGCAGTTACCGAAAACTACAGGATCGACAAGACCGCGCCGACCGGCGAGGTAAGATTAAATGAGCGCACAGCGTTCCAGGAGTTCCTCAACAAGATCACCTTTGGTCTGTTCTTTAAGGATGATGTCCGTGTGAAACTGACGGCAGACGATGAGGCTTCCGGCGTTAAGTCGGTACACTACTTCAAGTCCGATAAGATACTCACAGACGAAGAGGTTCGTGCGATTACCGATTGGACAGAAAACAGCGGGTTTGATATTGCGGCAAAAGACAGGAATCAGTTTGTGATCTATGTCCGCATCGAAGACAATGCCGGAAATGTCACCTATATCGGATCGGACGGCGCAACTTTCGACACTACGGCACCTCAGATTGTCGGTGTGGATAACGGTAAGACCTACTATGTGACGAAAAAAGTTGCTATCGATGACGAAAATTTCGAGTCGGTAACGCTGAACGGTGAGCCTGTGGAAAATGGATTCCTCCTTACAGGTGACAAAGAGGAAACCTATGTGATCCGCACGGTAGATAAAGCAGGAAATGTAACAGAGTATACGGTCTATATGAAACCGATCTCGTCGATTACCGATGCCATTTCCATGACAGTCGATGATGTCAAATCGAGTGACACTGATACAATCTCGTCAGTCGAGCGACAAATCAACGACATTTCTGCGGCGTTTGATGACAGCGAATCTACCGAAGAGGAATGGAAGAAACTGACGGAGGCAGCCGCAAAGTGCAGGGATCTGAGCAAACGGATTGCCGATATTGCGGATGAGATCAACCGTCTGACGGATGCTGTAAACGGTTACGATATTGACAAGGTGACGAGCGACGATAAGGATGAGATGGAGAAGTTGATCGCCGACATCGATACTCTGCTCAATGGAGATAACCTGACAGATACAGAGAGAACGGCTCTTGAGACTCTGAAAAACACGGCACAGGCACTGCTCGATCGCATTACTGCGGCTAAGGATGCTGCTGAAAGTGATGAGATTCAGGCAGTCGACGGCATTACCAAAGACAATGTGAAACGCGAGGACAAAGAAGCCCTTGAAAAAACAAAAAAAGCTTTGGAAGATGCTCTGCGTGACTTTGACGGCAACTACACCGAGAAGGAAAAGAAAGATTTTGAAACAAAACTTGACACCGTAAAAGAGGCGCTTTCCGCGATCGACAATGTAGAAAAAGTTTTAGATGAGATCAATAGACTACCTTCGGTGGACAACGTAGGAACTGGGGATAAGAGCGAGGTGGAACGTGTGAAAACACTCATCGACGGTCTAACCGAGAACGAGAAAACGATGGTCGGCAAAGAGGCTATGGGAAAGGTGGATGCTCTGGAAGCGAAGATCAAGAAGCTTGCGGAAGAAGCAAATTCGAAAACCAACGCAACAACCAGCACTACAACCAACACGACCAAGCCGAAGACCGGAGACACAAACAATTTTGCTTTGTGGATAGCCCTGCTGTTTATTGGCGGTGGTACTGCGATCGGTACAACGGTTGTAAGCAGAAAGAAAAAACATAACAGATAATGATCTCGAAAGAGACGATAAAAATCCTGGAAACCTTTAGGTTTCCGGGATTTTTCTTTACTTACGCGAGCAACGAGTAAAATTCGCGAAGCGTATTTTATCTCGTTTTACGGGAAATTGCTTTCCTGCAAAGCACATTCTTTATACACAAAGCCAAACGGTAGAATAAAATAATCTTGATATTTTTAAAAATAAGAATATAATAAAAATATAGAATAATTGAAGGAGTGATAATAAAATATGGAGATCGCTGAAATTGTGATGAATCCGGTTCGGCAGAGGATCATTCAATATTTTCTGATTCACGAAACCGGTACAGTCAAAGAGGTTCGGAAGGCGTTGCCAGATATCCCAAGTGCAAGCCTGTATCGCCATATGAAGATCCTGACGGACAATTCCATGATTACCGTGGTGGGGGAAAATCGGATTCGCGGAACGGTGGAAAGCATTTATCAGCTGAATAAAAGTTTCATGGAGATGGATGATGCGGAAGGTGCGACGGTGCAGATGGCGCTTTTGAATATTTGTGCATCGTTTGCAAAATATTTTTCCGGAGAGCATGTGGACCCACGAAAGGATATGCTGATGATGAGTACCTGTACGCTGACTCTGACAGATGAAAAATTTATGGATTTTCTTACGGAGATCAATCAGATTGCGATGAAGTACATGAACACCGAAGTATGTGAAGGGAGCAAAACAAGGCAGATCACAGTAATCTCAGCCCCGATAGATGGGAAGGTGATGTAGTAAGTGGAGAAACAGGGACAATGGCTGCTGTGTCCGAGCTGTCACAGCAAGACCCGCGTATGGATCCGCGAAGATACTGTTCTGAAAAATTTTCTTCTCTTTTGCCCGAAGTGTAAACGGGAGGAACTGATCAATCTACAACAATTTCATATCACACGTTCGAAAAAGCCAGACGCTAAGACGCAGAGCTGAAACTGATGGAAGGAGTCAGATTCACTCTGCGTTATTTTATTGAAAATATAAATTTTAAGAAGCGGAACGATAAATGAAAATTCAGGAGAGGAGAATCACAATGAAATCACTCCATACGATTCAGAAACTTTCTAAACTAGGAGAAATCCTCAGCAAAACAGCTTTTATTTTTGCTGTGATCGGCTGTTGTGGATGCATCGCAGGAATGCTCAGTATGGGTTTTGGAAACGGAGAACTGCTCAGAATCGGTGCTATTACTCTGCATGGGCTGATCTATGAGAAATATGGATATAATGGTCGGAGCATTGCTGCAACGCTGTCTGGAAGTTTGCTTGTATGTGCCGGAGAAGCTGCGCTGGCGAAGTTCGCAGAAAGCTATTTCAGAAACGAACAGAAAGCGGAAACCCCATTCACATCTGCCGGGGCAAAAGAGCTGTTGCGACTTGGGATTCTGACGATTGCTGTTCCAACCGGCTGCGCGATGGCAGGAAGTATTGCAGAGGGGATTCTTGCAGGTTTTATGCAGGTGGAAAACACGGTAGAGAATACCGGGTGAAACGTAACAGACAGCGGAGCATCGATGCAGCTTCTTTTAACAGGTTTACCGCTGCTTTTGTGTATTATGTGCTCGGTAGCAGTTTATCCTCTGCATTTGATACAGATATTGATGCTTCTTCTTTTTTCGGGCTCTTATGTGCTGCTCATGGCACTGGCTGGTCTGTTTCTTGGAGTTAAAATGCCGACATTGACATGGACCAACGAGATCATGCCCATGAAACAGGGAGGACCGGTAGTACTCACAGTATTTGGCGGTTTCGGATATATGGTATTGCTGTTCGTTGGATTTATGCTCCTGCCCGGATGGATGTTGGGCTTTTGCGGGTATGTGGGCTGCTTTGTGGGTGCAAATCTGTTTCTGACCGTGTGGATCTGGAAGTGGCTGCATAAAAAGGAGTTGCCCGTTTTTCAACTCTGTAATGGAGAAATAACAGTTTATGGGAGAACAATGAAAAAACATAAAAAATGATATATATAGAAAAATTGGAGATGGAAAGGAAAGCGAATATGATCAAAGAAAATAATATTCTGGAAAAAACACTGGAAATTGCTGAAAAAGGATATGGAACGTATCGCTGGAGTTATGACATGCGTTCTTACTTACCGGTGGCAGGAGCGATGAAAATGGTGCAAAAGAAAGAATATGAGAGCATCGCATGTGGTGGATTCTCAGCCGGATGCGATATGCTTTTACGTGCGGTCACATTTTCCCCTGCACGCTGCGATCTGTTGATCCTGCAAAGTCCCTGGATTCCCATCTTGCAGGATCATGCAGAAGATGTGGTTCGTGCCATTTCACAAAAGGACATCGAGCTTCGGATTTTCTGCGGCGCAGAGGATGAGGACTGCCTTCCAAAGGAAAAGCAGCTATATGCCGTGGCGAAGCAAGCAGGCTGCAATGTGACGCTGACGGTTCAGGAAAACACCCGGCATCAGTTTCCGGTGCAGTTGTACCATGTATAGAAAGGAATACCACATGAAAAACAGTGCATTGGTCGTGATCGACCTGCAAAATGATATCACGAAAAACTACAAGGAAATCATTGCAAAAGGCAACGAAGCGATCGACTAGGCAGAGCAAAAGGGACTTTGAATCGTCTACATTCAGCAGATGATGGGACGAAAATCCGGGGCAATAGATGAAGCGGCGCTTGGCTATATGCGGCGCAGGAGGAAATGACATGAAAAAGCTATATGAGAAAAACAAGCTGACTTTTGCGATTGTATGGATCGTAGCTTACTGCGTTCTGCAATCGCTGGCGAATCCGCTGAACAAGGCCATCGGGGGCGCATACGCGGCAAGCGCCGCTTTCTGTGTTTTACAGACGGTCGTGCTTTTCTCTTTTATCCGAAAGAATAACCTGCTGAAACGGTATGGCCTTTGCAAATCGTCCGTTCCTGCACGGCGGTTTCTCTACTATGTGCCGCTTGTGATTCTGGCATCGGGAAACCTCTGGAGCGGCTTCGCCATCAATTATTCACCGGCTGAAACGGCCTGTCGTATCGTGTGCATGCTATGTGTTGGTTTCTTGGAGGAAGTGATCTTCCGGGGGCTGCTGTTTAAGGCCATTGCAAAGGACAATATCAAGTCTGCTATTGTTATCTCCAGCGTAACCTTCGGCATCGGGCATATCATCAACCTGTTCAACGGCAGCGGCATGAACCTTGTCAATAACCTGTGCCAGATCGTCTTTGCCATCGCGGTGGGCTTCCTGCTGATCACGATCTTTTATTGCAGTGGAAGTCTGCTCCCCTGCATCGCTGTCCATTCCGCCATCAACACGCTTGGCACCTTTGCAAATGACACGAGCCTTACCACGGAAATGCACCTGCTCCATCTCGCTGTTCTAATCGTAATTGCAGTGGCCTATACTCTGATTCTGACACGGACTCTCCCGAAAAAACAGCAGGAACACACAAATGATAGATTTTAATTCACAGGAAAACTATGCGATGCGGCAGAATGAATTGCTGATTGAATATATTGACCGGCTTCATACTACCCCGATGAGAGTTGAAAGCTCCCACTGACAGATCGCGAAGCGACTGCGTTCATGGGCAAGTAGCGAAGCGGATTGCGAATGTCCGCTTTACTCCTCAATGCCGTATAGCTCGGCAGGGAAAGAATTGGTACTGCGAAATCGAAAACATAAGAATCACGGTCAATGCTTATAGCTATACGATTATTACCGCACATACGAAAGAAAAATATGGAGGATAAAGAAGTGGATAACAAAGCCAGTATTACCGCCCTGATGAGTTCGTTCGGACGGGCGTTTCACACAGAAAACGAAGATCATCCGATTTTCACGGATCATCTTGCCAAAGAACTGATGACGGCAGAAGAATATGCCGCCGTTCAGGGATATGTTCTCGGCGGTGCGCAGTTTTTTGAGCCGGAGATTGACCCCGCAAAGCAGGAAACGAAAGAGCTGCTGTGCAGACTTGTGAATGTCCATATCGCGCCGTCGCCGCTCTGCCGCGCGGCCTATACGGAGAAGGCTCTGAAAGCTGCCGTCCTGACCGGCACAAAGCAATACGTCATTCTCGGCGCAGGCATGGACACCTTTGCCTTTCGGGAGCCGGAGTTTTTATTGAAGTACCGGGTATTCGAGGTCGATCATCCTCTGACGCAGGCAGACAAGCTGGAACGAATCACCCGCGCTGGTTGGACGGTTTCCGACAATCTCATCTTTGTTCCCGTGGATTTTGCAAAGGACAGCCTGACGGAACGGCTGACCGCCGCTGGGTTTGACCCGTCAGTGAAGTCCTTCTTCTCGTGGCTGGGTGTGACCTACTACCTTTCGGCGGAGGACATCGGCAAAACGCTTGCCGAGCTTTCATCGCTTTGCGCGGACGGCAGTACGCTGGTGTTCGACTATCCGGACGAAAACTTCTTTGATGCGTCCGAAAAGCATGTGCAGAATACTATTATGATGGCGCAGGCAGGCGGTGAACCGATGCAGTCGGCATTTTCTTATCCAGAGCTTGAAAAACTGCTGGAGACGCACGGATTTCTGATCTACGAGCTGCTGACGCCGGATGATATTCAAAGGGACATCATTGACAAGGCCGGGGCAGATCTGAAAGCCTTTGAGCATGTCAATTACTGCCTTGCGATCAAGAAAGATTAAAGCGAGAGATAGCAGAAATGACAAACGAAGAGAAGATTTTCTCTTTGATTTGAAATGGGTAAATCAGGATTCGACGGAGGAAAATATGAAATGAAAAAAGGCAATTTGTGGAGGCAACTATGAAAAACACAAACCAACTGATCGGCTGCTGCGGGCTGGACTGCGAAACCTGCGATGCCAGAATCGCAACGCTTACAAATGACAACGTTCTGCGCGAAAAAACCGCTGAATTGTGGACAAAGCTCAACGGGGTCATGATCACGCCGGAAATGATCAACTGCACCGGCTGCCACATAGAGGGCGTAAAAACGCCATTCTGCGACAAGCTCTGCCCCGTACATAACTGCGTCCGGGAAAAGGGACTGGATACTTGCGTGGATTGCGGAAAAATGGAGGAATGCCCGACACTGGGGCAGATTGATGCAAATAGTCCGTCCGTTTTAGACAATTTGGAGCAGCTCCGTGATGCGAAGTAATTCTGGAGGGGGGACAAATCATGTCAAAACGAACACGACAATACATCGGTATTCTGGCTGCGCTTGCTGCCTACTACCTCGTTCACGAGGGAGCACATCTACTGTATGCCCTGCTCACCGGCGTGTTTAAGCAAATCAATTTTATGGGACTTGGGATGCAGATCGACGTCTATGCCGAGCACATGACCGATACACAGCTTGGCGTTTTCTGCCTTGTAGGTGCAATGGCTACCTTTTGTGTGGGATACCTGCTCACGGCACTTGCAAGGAGCATCTGCCATGCAAAAAGCAAGCTGCTCCGTGCAGTGCTTTACTACATAACGATTGCATTTTTGCTGCTCGATCCGCTGTACCTGAGTGTCCTGTGCGGCTTTTTCGGCGGCGGGGATATGAACGGCATCGCTCTTCTTTGCCCGGAATGGACGGCAAGATGCCTTTTCGGTGTACTGCTCCTTGTCAATGGGCTGATATTCTGGAAGCGGGTACTGCCTGCCTATCAACAGTCTTTTTCCGGGCAATGAACTTATAGACAGCAGACGACCACATAGAGGGAAATATGAGATGAAAGCAATTAACGTCGAAGCATTATCAAAAACTTTTTCTGGAGGAACCGTTGCGGTTGATGGAATCAGGTTCTCATTGAATCAGGGAGAGATTTTCGGTTTCTTAGGGCCAAACGGAGCGGGAAAAACCACAACCGTGAAACTGCTTTGCGGTATGCTGACCCCATCGGGCGGCAAATGTCAGGTGCTGGGAATTGATCCCACCCAAAACCCGGAGCAGCTGCATGAAAAGGTCGGCGTAGTAACAGAACATGCCCAAATGTACGATCACATGACGGCTTTGGAGAATCTGCAATTTTACGGCACTCTTTTTGGCATGAGCCGTTCGGAATGTGCAGATAGAGCAAAACTGCTCTTACAGCGACTGGAACTGGCAGATGTGATGGATCGCAAGCTGGCCACTTATTCTACCGGCATGCGCCAGCGGCTTTCTTTGGCCAGAGCATTACTTCACCGTCCGCAGATTTTGTTTCTGGATGAGCCGACAGGCGCACTCGACGAAAAGACAGGACGGCAGGTACTTGATTATATCTGTAAGTTACATACCGAATACGGTTTTACTAT
>ENA-OOZN01001194-OOZN01001194.1-human-gut-metagenome-genome-assembly--contig:-NODE-1194-length-18359-cov-2.664554_pt1 | contig 18359 bp, 16 predicted proteins | sample MGYA00241187_ERZ501397 | MGnify/ENA primary metagenome ERZ501397 (study PRJEB25962, sample SAMEA2042921) | human gut metagenome | biome: human gut; feature: human-associated habitat; material: faeces... | reverse complement strand
AGGCTTTTCACGAAAAAAGCCCATTTTTCAAGGAAAAATCCTGCGAGACAAAAAAACTGCCGACCCAAGTGCAACTCGGAACGGCAGTTCTTTTAATTCTTGTTCATTCGAATTAGAGTTTAACTACGTTAACAGCGCGAAGCTTCTTGCTGTTCTTCGGATCCTGCTCTGTGTCGAAAGTAACCTTCTGGCCCTCTTCAAGAGTCTTGAAGCCGTCGCCTACGATTGCGGAGAAGTGTACGAATACGTCCTCGCCGTTTGCATCGTTGGTGATGAAGCCATAGCCTTTGCTGGAATTAAACCACTTAACTACACCTGTGTTCATTTTCAAGTACCTCCTGAATAATTTGGATCAATTGGAGACGCCGCTGCGCGCTGACTTACGAAATCTATCCGTAAAAAAAGACTGTCCGCAAGCCACCATAAAGAAAAGGACGACTTTTCAGTACAGTCAGTTCTAAGCTCAAATTGATTCTGGAGCTATCATAGCATTATTCCCCTATTTTGTCAAAGATATTTTGCAGTTTTTTCAATATCGTAGTATGCTAAAAGGAGGTACCAAACGAAACACCAAGGAGGTTACAAAATGCAGTATTTTGAACGTCAAAATGACAGTCTGATCTTTCGCTTAAATGGAGAAACCGTCATGGTTTCCCCTTGGGGAAAAGACAGCCTGCGCACGCGGGCGGCATTGTTTAACGAGCTTTCAGACAACAGTCCGGCACTTCTTTCTCCGACAAAAAGTGAGCCTGTTATCGAACTCGGGGAACGTCAGGCTGTAATTACCAACGGCAAAATCCACGCTGTGCTTTCCCTGCAGGACTGGGGCGATGAGCTGCAGATTTCCTATTATAATCAAAAGGGCGAGCTTCTGCTGCAGGAAATTCCAAACGGCGGTGCCCTGTTTTTAAAGGCACGTCGCTTTCAGTCCCTGCCCGGTGACTCTTTTTTCCTGACCGCATCCTTTGTCTCCAACCCATCAGAAAAAATCTACGGTATGGGACAGTATCAGCAGGAAACCCTCAATTTAAAAGGCTGTAATCTGGAGCTTGCCCACCGCAACTCACAGGCGAGCATCCCCTTTTACGTTTCCAGTCTCGGTTATGGCTTCTTATGGAATAATGCCGCTGTGGGAGATGTCCATTTCGGCACGAATACGACACAGTGGACCGCCCGCTCCTGTAAACAGCTGGACTACTGGATCACTGCAGGCGACACTCCTGCTGAAATAGAAGAAGCTTATGCCAACGCAACCGGAAAATCTCCCATGATGCCCGAATACGGTCTTGGCTTCTGGCAGTGCAAGCTGCGCTACTATAATCAGGAGCAGGTGCTTTCCATTGCCCGTGAATACAAGAAACGGAATATCCCCCTGGACGTCATCGTGATCGACTTCTATCACTGGCCCTACTGTGGTGACTGGCGTTTCGATGAAGAATTCTTCCCGGATCCTGCTGCCATGATAAAGGAGCTGCAGGAGCTTGGCGTAGAAACCATGGTTTCTATCTGGCCTGCCGTAGATTTTCGCAGTGAAAACTACGAAGAAATGAAGCAGCAGAATATGCTGGTAAAATCCAACTCCGGCGTCGATGTCCAGATGATCTTCCACGGCAACAATGCCTTTATGGACGCAACCAATCCCAAAACACGCCGCTATGTCTGGGAAAAATGCAAACAAAACTACGCGGACCTCGGCATTCGCACATTCTGGCTGGACGTTGCAGAGCCGGAGTATACGTCCTACGATTTTGAAAACTACCGTTACTATTCCGGTACGGTACTGGAAACCGGCAATATCTATCCCAGAGAATACGCGCGGCTTTTCTACGAGGGGCAAAAGGAAAACGGTCAGGACGACATCGTCAATCTGATCCGCTGCGCATGGGCAGGCAGCCAGCGTTACGGTGCTCTGGTCTGGTCCGGAGATATTATGTCAACTTATGAGGACTTCCGTAAACAGATCTGTGCCGGAATCCATATGGGACTTTCCGGCATTCCGTGGTGGACAACCGATATCGGCGGTTTCCATAACGGCGTTGCTGCAGATCCCGATTTTAAAGAGCTGCTGATCCGCTGGTTCCAGTTCGGTACCTTCTGTCCTGTTATGCGTCTGCATGGCAGCCGCCAGCCCTATACCCCAATTTATAACAAGGCGGGCGAGCTTCGCGAGGGAACCGGAACCGATAACGAGGTATGGAGCTATGGCGAAGAGGCTTATCAGATCATGACAAAATTCATCCATGTCCGTGAGCTGATGCGAGACTACACAAGAAGCCTTATGCAGCAGGCACACGAAAACGGTCATCCGGTGCTCCGTGCTCTGTTTTATGAATTCCCGTCCGATCCGATCTGCTGGGACATCAAGGATTCCTACCTGTTTGGATCTGATCTTTTAGTCGCACCAATCTGCCATGAGCATGCAGTAGACAGACAGGTTTATCTTCCTGCCGGCGCATCCTGGACAGATGCCCGCACCGGAGTAGTTTATGAGGGCGGTCAGTGGATCATGGCGAATGCGCCGATGGATACGCTCCCCGTGTTCCTGCGCGACGGCAGACAGGACTACCTGATCGGAGAGATCTGATACCGCCACCACCGTTAAGAAAGGAACTTTCAACCAATGGATACCAAAAAAGACCCTTTCCAGAACCTTCAGGAAAGAATGCGCAACGCCCTTGCTGACCACTCGATCCGCGCGTTTCAGGAGCTTTCCAGCTCCACGCGGGATCTGATGTCCTGCTATCGCTGCGCGATTATGGAGATTGAAACGAAATTCCGCGTATTAAACGAACGCTTTTCCCTCCAGCACGACCGCAACCCCATCGACAGCATCCAGAGCCGCTTAAAGTCCCCCGACAGCATTCTGGACAAAATGCTTCGAAAAAAGCTGCCCTTTACCCTCGAGGCAATTGAAAACAACATCTTCGACATCGCAGGCATCCGTGTCGTCTGCTCCTTTGTGGACGATATTTACATGCTCGCCGACTGCCTGCTGCAGCAGGACGATATCACGCTGATCGAGCGCAAGGATTACATCAAAAATCCGAAGAAAAACGGTTATCGCAGCCTGCATCTGATTATCGAGGTGCCGATCTTTTTACAGAATGAGAAAAAAATCATGAAAGCGGAGGTACAGCTGCGCACGATTGCCATGGAGTTCTGGGCAAATCTCGAACACCAGCTCCGCTATAAAAAAGATCTGTCACCCGAGTTAATGGAGCAGACCTCCTACCAGTTGAGCGAATGCGCACGCTTAAGCGCTGTCCTCGACGAGCAGATGCAGGCAATCCGGGATATTATTGAGAAGGAAGAAGATTCGTCTGAAAAAAGCGACAGCCCTAAAAAGCCTTCCGACCGACTTTCCCGTCCGATCTTAAGTGCGCTGGAAAACTATGCCCCGAAGGCAGAATAAGGAGGATACTTATCATGTTCAGCAGTCGATTATGGCAGCTATTTTTAGACTCTTTTCCCAAAATCCTGCTCCCGGGCCTGACGGCAACCATCCCGCTGACAATTATTTCCTTTTCGCTGGCGCTGGTGATCGCGGTGGTTGCGGCTCTCGTGCAGTTTGCAAATATTCAGGGACTCAAGCAAATCGCCCGCTTTTATATCTGGATTTTCCGTGGGACGCCGCTTTTGGTACAGCTGTTCGTCGTGTTCTTCGGTCTGTCCAGAGTCGGCATCGTCCTGGATCCGTTTCCCGCTGCAGTCATCGTCTTTTCTTTAAATGAAGGCGCTTACTGTGCAGAAACCATCCGGGCGGCACTGGAATCCGTTCCGAAGGGCCAGCTGGAAGCCGGTCTTTGTGCAGGACTTTCCTATTTACAGACCATTTTCCGCATCGTGCTCCCCCAGGCGATGCGTACCGCATTTCCGCCGCTGTCCAACTCCCTGATCTCCATGGTCAAGGATACCTCTCTGGCAGCCAACATCACCGTAACGGAAATGTTCATGGTAACCCAGCGAATCGTTGCCCGTACCTACGAGCCGCTTCTTCTGTATCTCGAAGTCGGTCTGATCTACCTGATCTTCTCCACCGTCCTGACAAAGCTTCAGGCTGTCGGTGAGAAAAAACTCGGTTCCTACGGACAGAAAGGAGTCTGACCTATGCTGAAAATCCGAAATATTCATAAATCCTTTGGCAGCACTCCTGTCTTAGGCGGAATCGATCTGGACGTAAACCAGGGAGATGTTATCGCCATCATCGGTCCGAGCGGTTCTGGCAAAACCACACTGCTGCGCTGCCTGAATTATCTGGAGCACGCCGACGAGGGCACGATGGTCTTTGATCAGGAAACCTTTGCGATGAATAAAATTTCCAAAAAGGACATCGCCCGGCTCCGCAAAAAGACTGCCTTCGTGTTCCAGAGCTATAACTTATTCGCCAACAAAACCGCCCTCAAAAACGTCACAGAGGGACTGATTGTCGGCCGCAAAATGCCCAAAGAGCAGGCACGTGAAATCGCTATGAAGGCGTTGGAAAAGGTCGGGCTTGCCGACCGCAGCGACGCTTATCCGGCACAGCTTTCCGGCGGTCAGCAGCAGCGTGTCGCAATCGCGCGTGCCATTGCCGCCCAACCGGAAATCATCTATTTCGATGAACCGACTTCGGCCCTCGACCCGGAGCTGACCGGTGAGGTTCTTTCCGTCATGCGTTCCCTGGCAAACGAGGGAATGACGATGATCGTCGTCACACACGAAATGAGCTTTGCCAAAAATGTTTCCAACAAGGTCATCCTGATGGAAAACGGGCGTATCGTGGAACAGGGACCCTCGAAGGAGTTTTTTGCAAATCCGAAAGAAGAACGTACCAAAGCATTTTTACAGTCTTTTGACCAGCAGTAATCCGGCGCTTTACCTGCCCGGCTGCCGCTGGCAAGAATATCAGAAAGGAGTTATTTTTTTATGACTTTCAAAAAATCTATTGCACTGCTGCTTTCCGGCTCTATGCTGGCAGCGGCTGCTTTAACCGGCTGCGGTTCTGACAACACTGCAGCAGCTGTCTCCAACACAGCAGGCAAAGACCTGTTAGACCAGATCCAGGCACGGGGCAGCATCACGGTTGCCATGGAGGGTACCTGGGCCCCCTGGACCTATCACGATGAAAACGACGAGCTGGTGGGCTACGACGTAGAGGTTGCAAAGCTGATCGCAAATGAGCTTGGCGTCGATGTCAACTTCGTCGAGGGCGAATGGGACGGTCTGCTCGCCGGCCTGGACGACGGCCGCTACGACATCATGGTAAACGGCGTAGGTGTTACACCAGAGCGTCAGGAAAAATACGATTTTTCCGTACCTTATGCCTATAATAAAACTGCTGTCATCGTCCGCAGCGACTACGACGAAATTCATTCCATGGAGGATTTAAAGGGAAAACACACTGCAAACACCATCAGCAGTACCTATGCAACCCTTGCGGAAAAATACGGTGCAGAGGTAACGGGCGTCGATGACCTGAATCAGACCATCGAGCTTTTACTTTCCAACCGAATCGATGCAACCCTCAACACAGAGGTGACCTATTATGACTACTTAAAGGCACATCCTGATGCAGATATCAAAATTGCCGCTTTGTCTGACGAGGTAGAAAAGGTTGCAATCCCCGTCCGCAAGGGCGACGATACAAAGACGCTGCTTGCAGCCATCAACGACGCTCTCGCAAAGCTGGACGAATCCGGCGAGCTGACCGCATTGTCGGAAAAATACTTCGGAACCGATATCTCGAAGCTGGAAAATTAAATCACCAAAATTCACTTCAAAAAGCTCCTGTGCATATTCCTGCACAGGAGCTTTTGATTCGTAGGGTGTATTGTGTCGAAAGTTTATTCATGAATCTCCAACGGAAGTCCGTCGGGATCTGCAAAAAATGTCATCGGTTTTCCGGTAAACTCATCGGTACGGATCGGCTCTGTCACAATTCCGAGGCTGTTTAACCGCACAACCGTATTCTCCACGCTCTCCACAAAAAATGCGAGATGCCGAAGTCCCTGTGCCTCCGGATAACTCGGACGCTTGGGTGCATCCGGCTTGATAAACAGCTCGATCTCCTGCTCTCCGCATTTCAGATCGATCTTGCAGTCTGCTTTGTCTTTCCGGTGGTTTTCCCGGATCACCGTAAAGCCGAGCAGATCCACATAAAAATGTCTGGAGCGCTCATAATCGCTTCCGATGATCGCAATGTGGTGGATTTTTTCGGACAAAGCGCCCGCTTTGATTGTCAGCTGTCCGGTACGCTCTTTCAGCACGTCTGCTGCCGCCGACGCCTCCTGTGCACTGTCTGTCAGGGTCGGAACGATTTCTTCAAAAATTCCATCCAGCTCGTCCTGGGTCTGATAGGTTCCCGTCGTCAGGATCACAAACAAATCCTTATCAGGCAGCACAACGCCGAACTGTCCGAAGGCGCCATCCGCACGGAAGGATCCGGGTGTCCTACACATCCAACACTGGAATCCGTAGCCGTAAGCCCATTCTTTGACGTGTCCTTCCGCATCTCCGGCAGTCTCGATCTGCTTGGTGCAGGCAAGGTCAAACCATTCCTCTTCCAGCAGCTGCCTGCCTTCCCAGCGTCCACGGTTTAACAAAAAATAAATAAAACGCGCCATGTCCTCTGTCGTCATCCGCATACCGCCGCCAGCCATTTCCACCGCTTCCGGTCCCGGGCACTTTGAACAGGTCAAGGAAGTAATGCCCAGGGGCTCCAGCAGACGGGGCTTTAAAAATTCCGTCACATCGCAGCCTGTTTTTCTCTTCAACACAGCCGCCAGCATGTTTGTGCCCGCCGTATTGTATTTATAAAATGTTCCCGGCTCATGTAAAAACGGATGCTGTAAAAACTCCCGGATCCAGTCGGGGGATTCCATATCAATTTCCGTCTCATGTCCGCAGCTCATGGTCAGGAGATGCCAGAGGGTGACCTTCTGCAGATTTTCTGACAGCTCCTTCGGAAGAAGCTCCGGAAAAAGATCCACTAACCGCTCCTCCAGTGACAGGATTTTTTCCTGTCGTGCAAACCCGATTGCCGTTGCCGTCAGGGTCTTGCCAAAAGAATACAGCGGGTGCGCAAGCTCCGGTGCATACGGCTTCCACCAGCCCTTTGCTGCACATTTCCCATGCCGCACCACCATAAAGCTGTGCAGCTCGATGTTCTTTTCCTCCATCCGGTCCAAAAACCGGAGAATTCCCCCGGAACTGATCCCCAGCGATTCCGGTGACGCATCCTGAAAATAAGACATACCCCATATCCTCCTCTTTTTTAGATGATCTGCTAAAAACGGCTCCCTGTTTTCGGAGCCGTTTTTGGTAATACACATCGATTCAGACCCGTTTCAGTTCATATGCACGGGTGCCCAGACCGATTTTTTCTGCCTGATCCAGCGTTGCTTCCCATTCCACATTCGGATTGGAATCTAGGAAATGATCGTGATGATGATGCCAGTCGGGCTTTGCCAGATGTTCTCCAAGCTGGCTGTTTGCGATCGGAGTCGCCTGCAGGCAGGCATCCGCACACGCCTGATCCAGTGCTACCGGGTCAAAGCTTGCAAACATACCGATATCCGGCAGGATCGGCGCATCATTTTCGCCATGACAGTCGCAGTTGGGGCTGATATCCTGCACCAGTGAAATATGGAAGCAGGGACGGTTCTGACAGACAGCCATCGCATATTCTGCCATCTTCCGGTCCAGCAGCTCGTTTGCACAGCTGTTTTCATTGTAGACTGCATCAAAGCTGCATGCTCCGATACAGCGTCCGCAGCCCTTACATTTGTCGTAATCGATAACCGCTTTTCCATTCAGATATGTAATCGCATCGCTTCCGCACTCATGTGCACAGCGTCTGCAGCCGCGGCATTTTTCCAGATCGATAGCCGGCTTTCCGCTGGTATGCTGCTCCATCTTGCCTGCACGGCTGCCGCAGCCCATGCCGATATTTTTGATGGCACCGCCAAATCCGGTAGATTCATGTCCCTTAAAGTGCGTCAGGCTGATAAAAATATCCGCATCCATAATTGCACGTCCGATCTTCGGTGCAGGACAATACTCTGCATTCGGAACCGGTACTTCTACCTCGTCCGTACCCCGCAGACCGTCTCCGATCAAAATCTGACAGCCTGTTGTGATGGTATTAAAGCCGTTTAAATTTGCACAGTCCAAATGCTCCAGCGCATTTTTGCGGCTGCCGGGATAAAGGGTGTTGCAATCCGTCAAAAACGGAACGCCACCCTGTGCCTTGCACAGATCTGCCACTGCCTTTGCATAGTTCGGACGCAGAAATGCCAGATTTCCAAGCTCGCCGAAGTGCATTTTAATCGCGACAAACTTGCCGTCCATATCAATGTTTTTGATGCCTGCCGCGAGACAGACCTTTTTTAACTTATCCAGCTGACTTGTACCAACCGGGCACCTGAAATCCGTAAAATAAACTGTTGATTTTCCCATGCTTCCCTCCAAATTTTAGCTATGCACGACACGTGCCATTTTTCTGCCTTGAAGACATTTTACCATCTTACATCAGGAAATCCAATGCACTTTTCAAAAATTTGTCGGGTGATGCCACAGCCTGTAGTCCTGTTATTCCTCGTTTTCTCCCGTATCGGAAGCAATGGCCTGATCTATGAGTTTTTGCAGCGTTTCCGCCTGATTCTTCTCCGTAATAGCGCCCACAATGGGATCCCCAACGATATTGCCGTTCCGATCTACTACATAGGTAGTGGGATAGGCATAAATGCCGGTGGTAAATCTTCCCGCCTCGCTGTCAGAGTCAAAATACACATTCTGATACGTAGCGCCTTTCTTGGCCAGTACGTCCTTCGCCTCGGAAATTTCTGCCTCATTTCCATCCAGCGTAAAGGAGTTCACACCGATGAGTGCGCCGTTTTTCTCTGCAAGCTCTTTGTTCAGCGCATCCAGCTCCCCAAGCTCGCCTACGCAGGGACTGCAGGTGGTAAACCAGAAATTCACCACGGTTACTGCATTCCTGGAAAACAGCTCGTCGCTCTTGACCGGGTTTCCGTCCAGATCCTTGCCTTCAAAGGCAGGAAACTTCTGCACACTGCTATCCTCAGAGGAGCCGGTCTGGGCACTGTCCCCAGGGACACTCGTTTCACTGTTCATGGATTGCTCCACGATCTCAGGATATTTTTGCTCCAGCTCCGTCAGCTTGTTTTCTATCTCACTGATCTTTTCAGCAGAGGTTTTGAGCAGCTCATATTCTTCGTCCGAAAACTGATCTTTGGCATTCTCTATCGTGTCCAGCAGAAAATCTCCGTAGTTTTTTCCGTTTTCCAGCATGGCTGAACCCTTGTCAGCCTCCATGTAGACCTTTTCCCACAAATCGGTATTCTCCGAAAGAATCTCGTTCTCCTGCTCCATCAGCTTCTTATACGTAGAAAGTGCCTCCTGGGCATTTTCTGCTTCCGCCGTCATCGTAACAGCATTGCTGCTCTGATCTGCATTCCCGCTGTCCTTTGTGCCGCAGGCTGTAAGAGAAAATGCCAGCAGTACAGTCAGTCCCAGTTTGATCCATTTCTTTTTGTTCATTTTGATTCCTCCATATTTGTTTTTTTTGTAGTTTTCTTTGTCGTTTCATTTACAGCTTCTTTTGTCGTTTCATTTGCAGCCTCTTTCCCGTCGCCAAAGCCGTAGCGGAAGCAAACCGCACCGGTAGGACAGGCACGAACGCACATCCCGCAGCGGATGCACTCCCCATGATTGGGTGTTTTTGTCACATCCACATCCATTTTGCAGGCTCCGGCGCATTTCCCGCAGGAAACACATTTGCTCTCGTCCACCTTCATCTGAAAAAGGGACACCCGGTTCATCAGGGCATAAAATGCTCCCAACGGACAAAGCCATTTACAGAAGGGGCGATAGAACAATATGCTCAGTACAAGGATTCCCAGCAAAATGGTGAATTTCCATGTAAAAAGAGAGCCAAGTGCCGCCCGGATGCCGGAATTGGCAATAGACAGCGGGATCGCCCCCTCCAGCACACCCTGAGGACAGAGGTATTTGCAGAAAAAAGGATCTCCCATGCCTACATCGTTTACAACCAATGCCGGCAGCAAGACCACCATTACCAGCAAAACCACGTATTTCAGATAGGTCAGGGGCTTCAGCTTTTTTGTGGAGAGCTTTTTCGTTGGAATTTTATGCAGCAGCTCCTGAAACCAGCCGAAAGGGCACAAAAACCCGCAGATAAAGCGTCCCAGCAATACTCCCAGCAAAATAAGAAAGCCGGTTACATAATAGGAAAAGCGAAACCGTGAGGAGCCTGCCACTGCCTGAAATGCCCCAATGGGACAGGCGCCGGAGGCTGCCGGACAAGAGTAGCAATTCAGCCCCGGTACGCAGACCGTTTTCCCTGTGCCCTGATAGAGTCCGCCCTTGATAAAATTCGGCAGATGCAGATTGGTCAATAAAGCTGCGCCTGCCTGGATCCAGCCCCGAAAACGGGACATAAGCTGTGATACACCTGAAATTTTCTTATCCAATTCCCACACACTCCAGACATAATTTGATGGCTTTACTCAGTACCGTCGCTGCCTCGCCTCTCCAGGCACCAAAACACAGCATTGCAGCTCCTGTTATCAGCAGTGCGATCTGCGCTGCGACTTTTTTCTTGTAACGCATTTTTTTATCACCCTTTCTGTTTTTTACGTTCTGATCATAGCACAAATCAGTTAAAGTCTCTGTTAAGAATGAAAAATTAACACAAACTTTATCTGCTTCTGCTATAATTATGGGAAAACAATCGCTATTAAAATAGGAGGATTCTTATGCACCTTTTGGTCATTGAAGATGAGCGCGTCCTGTGCGAGACAATCGTCCGCAGTCTGCGGCGTCTGGCATACAGCGTGGATCACTGTTACGATGGAGATAAGGCACTGGAGCTTCTTGGCACAGAGCGGTATGATCTGGTTCTGTTGGATCTGAACCTGCCCGGTAAGGATGGCATGACAGTACTGCGCACCTTTCGTCAAAGGGATCGTAAGACCCCTGTGCTGATCCTTTCCGCCCGCAGTGAGGTGAAGGACAAGGTGGAGGGATTGGATGCCGGAGCCAACGACTATCTTTCAAAGCCCTTTCACTTAGCCGAGCTGGAGGCCCGCATCCGCAGCCTGACTCTGCGGCAGTTCACCCAGCAGGATGTGCTGCTGACCTTCAAGGCTCTGAGCTTCGATACCCGTTCCCGCACCGCCACCGTTAACGGACAGACGCTGGCCCTCACCCGCAAGGAAACAGGTATTCTGGAATATTTAATGGTACATCAGGGACGGCCGGTAAGTCAGGAGGAGCTGATGGAGCATGTCTGGGACAACAGCGTAGACAGCTTCAGCAACTCCATCCGTGTACATATCTCTGCCCTGCGTAAAAAACTGCGCGCTGCATTAGGTTATGACCCCATTCGCAACCGCATCGGCGAGGGCTATCTGATGGGAGGTGACACAGATTGAAAAAAATTTCTCTGCAATGGCGCATCACGCTGATGACTGCTCTGCTCATCGGCGTTACCTGTATCGCCATGAATCTGCTGCTCTGCTCCTCCGGCATCTATTATATGGATACCATCGCCGACACACTGCAGGGCGGCGACAGGATCCTCCTCGACGAAGAAGACACCGTGAGCTTTGATCCGCAGCTGGCAGCGCCTGACGGCGAGCTGACGATCCTTATTGATGGAGCACAGGGCCGCTTTCGCACAACAAACTGGTATATCACGGCGGTGGTGACGGCATTGAGCGGTATTCTTGCCTACTTCGTCAGCGGACATGCCCTGAAGCCCCTGCGCAGCTTTGCCTCCCAGACAGAAAAGGTACAGCTGAACAATCTGGCAGATATCCGGATCAACGAAAATGTTCTGCCGGAATTCAGACAGCTTGGTCACTCCCTGAACCAGATGCTGGAGCGGTTAAACAATGCCTTTTCTGCCCAGAAACAGTTTACCGGCAACGCTGCCCACGAGCTGCGCACACCTCTGGCGCTGATGCAGGCGCAGCTGGAGCTTTTTTGTGCAGAGCATCCCGACATGCTGCCGGAGACGGCAGACTTTCTCTCCCTGCTGCAGGAGCAGACAGAACGGCTGTCCCAGATGACAAAAACCCTGCTGGAGATGAGTAATCTGCAGCAGGTAGAACGAAACGAATCCATTCAGCTTGCTCCCATGGTGGAGGAAATTTTCACAGATCTTACGCCGCTGGCGGAAAAATCCGGCATCACTCTGGAGCTTACAGGTGACGGTGTTATGACTGGCAGCGACGCACTGATCTATCGTATGATCTTCAATCTGACAGAGAATGCGATCAAATACAATCGTCCAGACGGTTCTGTACAGGTCTGCATCACCCAGGAGCCCGAAAAGCTTCTGATCCTTGTTTCCGATACGGGACGGGGAATTCCGGAGGAATATCAGCAGAGTATCTTTCAGCCCTTCTTCCGTGTAGACAAGTCCCGCAGCCGAACCTTCGGCGGTGCCGGCCTTGGTCTTGCGCTGGTATGGGAGATTGCAGCTCTTCACGGAGGCTCTGTCCGGGTTGCAGAAAGCTCAGACAGCGGAACCACCATCGCTGCAGAGCTGCCACGCTCCGGCAATCATGCAGCAGATCCCAAAAACGAAATGCTTTAGAAATCAAAACGAACAGAAATGAGAGGAAAACATGATCGATAAAATGCTGATCCGTGGAGCAAAGGTCCACAACCTGAAAAATATTGATGTGGATATTCCGCTTGGAAAAATCGTGGGAATTGCAGGCGTGTCCGGCTCCGGCAAATCATCCCTTGCATTGGGTGTGCTCTACGCTGAGGGCTCCCGGCGCTATCTCGAAGCCCTCTCCACCTATACGCGCCGCCGTATGACCCAGGCTTCCAGAGCCAGTGTGGATGAAGTCCTGTATGTTCCCGCTGCACTGGCACTGCATCAGCGCCCCGGTGTACCGGGTATCCGCAGTACCTTCGGCACAGGAACGGAGCTGCTCAACAGTCTGCGCCTGATGTATTCCCGTCTTGCCAGTCACCGCTGTCCTAATGGACATTTCCTTTCTCCGTCTCTGGCTGTCGCCGCAGGAAAAGAGCTTGTCTGTCCGGAATGCAGCGCACATTTCTATGCACCGTCTGCAGAAGAGCTGTCCTTTAATTCCCAGGGGGCCTGTCAGAGGTGCGGCGGCACCGGGATCGTCCGCACTGTGAATCCGGATACACTGGTGCCGGATGACTCGCTGACGATCAACGAAGGAGCTGTTGCCCCCTGGAACAGCCTGATGTGGTCCCTGATGACAGACATTTGCCGGGAAATGGGTGTGCGCACGGATGTGCCGTTTCGGGAGCTGACAAAACAGGAAAAGGAGATCGTATTCCACGGTCCTGCTGTGAAAAAGCACATTCTTTACCATCCGAAAAAATCTGACTCCAACGACTTTGCAGAACTGGATTTCACCTATTTTAATGCCATCTACACCGTAGAAAATGCCCTTGCCAAGGTCAAGGATGAAAAAGGCATGAAACGGGTAGAAAAGTTTCTCAAAGAAGATATTTGTCCGGATTGTCATGGCACACGCCTGTCTGCTGCTGCCCGTGCGCCGAAGCTGCAGGGTATTTCGCTGGACGAAGCCTGCGCTATGACACTCTCTGAGCTGGTCGTCTGGGTAAAAGGCGTCCCCCAAAGTCTGCCGGAAGAAATGCGTCCCATGGCCCAGAGTATCTGTGAAGCCTTTCAAGGCACCGCAAAGCGGCTGATGGACTTGGGACTCGGCTACCTGACCCTTGATCGATCCGCATCCACACTCTCCACCGGCGAGCGGCAGCGGATGCAGCTTGCTCGCGCCGTGCGTAACCGTACCACCGGCGTCCTCTATGTACTGGATGAGCCCTCCATCGGTCTGCACCCTTCTAATATTGTGGGGCTTACCGGTGTACTGCAGGATCTTGTTGCTGACGGAAACTCCGTCATTTTAGTCGATCACGATACGCAGATTTTGAAGGAATCCGACTGGCTCATAGAAATGGGTCCGGAGGCCGGCGCAAAAGGCGGTCACATTATTGCGCAGGGCAATATTTCCACCATCGCAGCAGATCCTGCTTCCCAGATCGGACCGTTTCTTTCCGGCACAGCGAACACCAGACTGCGCCCCTGCATCGAAAAGGAAATGCTCTTTACAAACGGCAGGATTCACCTGTCCACGGATCGGATCCATACCGTAAAGCCCCTGGAGGTCGATATTCCAAAAGGACGGCTCACAGTTGTCACCGGGGTATCGGGCTCCGGCAAGACCACTATGGTACTGGAGAGCCTGATCCCTGCACTGCAGGCAAAGATCAGCGGCAGTGCACTGCCTGCCCACATCCGCGCAGTCGATGCCGACGGCATTGCACACGTCAAGCTCATGGACGCCACGCCCATCGGCATCAACGTCCGCTCCACTGTGGCAACCTATGCAGGCATCCACGACGAGCTGCGCAAGCTTTATGCGAAGTCTCCGGATGCCAAAGCCCTCGGCTACAAGGCCGGTGATTTTTCCTACAACACCGGGACGCTCCGTTGCCCCGGCTGCGACGGAACCGGCGTTGTCAGTCTTGATGTACAGTTCCTGCCGGATGTGAACATTCCCTGCCCGGACTGCCGGGGCTCCCGCTACAGCAAGGCAGCTTACACAGTAAAGCTCACCAATAAAAGCGGCGCGCACATTTCCTTACCGGAGCTGATGGATATGGACGTAAACACCGCCATCGACTTTTGCAGGGATATAAAAAGCGTCAGCCAGAAGCTGGAAATTCTGAAGCAGCTCGGACTCGGCTACCTGACCCTTGGCGAAGAAACGCCCGGACTATCCGGAGGCGAAGCACAGCGGCTCAAGCTTGCCAGCGAGATTGGAAAGACCCAGGAGGATTCCGTATTCGTCTTCGACGAGCCCTCCATCGGTCTGCATCCGCTGGATGTGCAGGTTCTGCTGGGCGTCTTTCAGGCGCTTCTTCATCACGATGCGACCGTTGTCGTCATTGAACACGACCTGGATGTGATCAAAAATGCGGACTATGTGATCGACATGGGACCGGGCGGCGGCGAAGCGGGCGGACAGATCATAGCCAGCGGGACGCCGCAGGAAATCAAGGAAAACCCAAACAGTATTACCGGGAACTATATCTCATAAACCTCGTTCTCGAGGTGGCTTGTCTTTCTCAGCCGGCCAGGATTTTCTGAGTGCCGCGTAGGAAATCAGAAAATCCGCAGGCCGGCGGCTGCCTTCAATATCCACTTTTTTGTCTTGAATATCCACTTTTTCATTCTTAATATCCACTTTTGTATCCCCAATGTCCACTTTTTCTTCATTCAAAAGTCCACTTATATGGAGATTTCTCTATAATCTGCAACAGGTTTTCTAACTGTATCTGTTCCTTATTAAGCGGAACTTTACCGCCATTAGTGCCACTTTCGTTGCGATTAACGCCATTTCCGGCATTACTAACGCCATTTTTAACGCCACCAATGTCATTTTTGGCGTCGTTGGCGTTAATCGTGGCGTCGTTTGTCCTATTGGCAGCTTTCCTGGAGAAGTAATTTCCAATCGGTTGTCATACATGTTTTGGGGGGCAGGGACCGAATTACTGTATAACTTCTTATACCCTTCCAAAAGTTACTGACACATTTTTCTCTTTCACACAGTCCATTACAGCTGATTATACTTCGCTGCACTTCCCTTTGCTTTTTCCACGGGATACTTTGCCTCATTCTGTGCCATCTTCATATTGATGATTTCATCTGCATCCAGCCCCAACTTGTCCAACAGATTCTGGCAATAAACCATGACATCCGCCATTTCCTCTTTTACATGCTGTAAATCATATTCCTCATCATTCCATTGAAAACATTCCAGAAGTTCAGCTGCCTCAATCACAATTGATTTTGCAAGATTTGCCGGAGAATGGAACTGGTCCCAATCTCTGTCTTCTGTAAACTTTCTGATTCTATCTATCGTTTCCTGTTTCATAATTGCTCCTTTATTTTGCTGCCGCTAAAAGCGCTGCTCGAAGTTCCGGATCACATGCATATATGTACATTCCATTGACTCCACGTGTCATAAGTACTCTAACTTCATGTTGAATCAATGTCTCTCCAAACTTCTTCTTCGTTCCATCTGATAATGTTCTGTTTCGTACAGCCTTCTCATTATGACTTGCCGACGGATCAAATATGATCTTTCCGTCACGATATTTCACCGATGGACCGAGTATTACACCCGCGTAATTAAGATCAAATCCCTGAATCGTGAATGTTGATCCAACCTCATTAATTGTTTTAGGTTGCTCTGCCCATGCCAAGCCTTTTATATCTCGTTTTTCTTTTCTTGTAAGTTCGGACTCAAGCTCTCGATTCCAAGGTTTGTGCCATTTTCCAATAAGAACTTCCCAATACTTCACTAAATGATCCTGCGCCATGGGTTTTCGCGTTGAACTATATTCCCAATCATAGGTTGCTATCACTCTCGACAAAGCAGAATCACTCTCTTTTGCTCTTTTTTGAATTTCCATATCAAGTAATTCTGGATTGTCAAATATCTTGATACTATATCCCCCAAATGTATTAGGTAATTTTTTCAATTGACCTTTTTTTGTAAAAGAATCAATCCAATCCATAGTTGCCGCATCAGCCTGCATGCGAAGTTGTTTATCTAACACAATATAATTATTCGTTGCCTTAGCTTGATTTCTATACTTCTCAAGAATTTGAGACTCCCAAAACTGTTCCGTGGTTAGAATTTGATTCTCATCAAACATTACTACAGTCACTCGCGCTCGATCTATGATATCCTTTAGCTGATTCTCACCTTGATAAGATTGTTTTCCTTGTGTAAGAAGCAAATGCGCTTCATCAACAAATGCCACATCAACAGGATCACCCTCTGAATGATTATTGATAAAAGTCGTAGGTTTACTAACAACCTTTCCATATTTTTCAGTCAATCCAAGCTTCTCTGCTATCTGCTCATATACAGTGATCTGCTCATCGTGATTAACAAGCAAATGACATTTTATTTCTTTGTTATTTTCTTCCGCCTGACAATACAATTCATAAAAAGTGCTACTATTTAGAACAGTCTTTCCAGTTCCGGCTTCTCCATCTATAAAAATGAGTTGCTTTTTCTCCCCATTTTCAAGTGCATCCGAAACCTTTTGGATAATTAATTCTCTTGCTTTTTCCTGCTTTTTAGTAAGCTTATGAAGTGGCGATGCTTTATATATTGCCGAATCCTTTATTACACTTTCGGTTGGAAATAACTCCTTATTTTCTTTTCTAAGTCCTCTCCAAATCCTGCTAAAAATTTCATCCAATTCTTCCATTGGATAATAACTTGTCTGAGGATTATCTCTTAGATTATGCACATGTTTCACACGATCCACACTCATCATGTAATGCATTAATCGATTCTCTATATCAAGTGTCAAAGATTTATTAAAATGCTCATGTCCTATAATAAAAAGACTTGCATCTTTTTCTAGCAACTTGCTTTGCCATTTTGAATTATCTGAAGCAGCATCATAATGCTGACGTGTTCTCTTGAATATGTCATTTGACTCACCAACATATACTTCAAAGTCTCCAGATTCCTGCCAATTGTGAATATACACCGTCGGAAAATTCATAATGATTTCCTGCGTCTTCTCATCCTCCTTGGGCAAAGACACGTGTTCAAAGAAATCTAATGCATCTTGTCTATCTTTAATTTGCTTAATAATTGGCTTTGCTACACTACTGCTCATTTTTTAGCCTTTCTTAGATTATTTATTTTAATTATATTCCTTATTGCCAATCGCTACAAATAAAAATGTCTCATTTTTCCTAGTTTTCCCAATTCTACTATATTTTTGTATTTTACAAGATTCTCCATAAAACTTGCAAATTCTCCGGTCAGAAACGTGAACCCATGAGAGAACATTTTGAAATATTATCAATGATTTGTGATTTTCTGACCTCTCCTTCGACTATAAACACTTTATAGTCTTTATCTGCCATTAAATGCACCTGCCTTATACATTTTCTGAAGATTGTGTGCCTGTCGCAGTTCCTTCTCTGTTAATTCAGAAATATCTTGGATTCTATTATTTTCAAGTAAGAAGTAGCTGTCTGGTCTGAGAAGATCATTGCTCATCAAATCTATATTATGAGTCGTTGTAAATATCTGAACACCGGATATCTGTTTCAGATGCCTCTGCACCGATTCCGATAATTCAAAATGGTAAAATGCATCAAATTCATCTATGAATACAAAGGATGCTTTCTCCATACGGATATACCAATAATAAAACAAAGCCAATGATCTGGTTCCGGTAGAAGATCTGTAGAAAATTTCAACTTATTCCGTATTTTTTTA
>ENA-OOZN01001182-OOZN01001182.1-human-gut-metagenome-genome-assembly--contig:-NODE-1182-length-18533-cov-4.119602_pt1 | contig 18533 bp, 14 predicted proteins | sample MGYA00241187_ERZ501397 | MGnify/ENA primary metagenome ERZ501397 (study PRJEB25962, sample SAMEA2042921) | human gut metagenome | biome: human gut; feature: human-associated habitat; material: faeces... | reverse complement strand
TAATTGAATTATTAATTAAAGTATCTCATAGATATTAAATGTATGAAAGATATATTAAGAAAAATCAAATTATTTGATGTTATTAGAGCTATTTTATTAGTGTTTTTCCTAGGTGTATTGCTTTATCCAACAGTAAGTGATTACCTAGGAAGAATACATAGCTCGAAAGCTATAACTTCTTACAATGATGAAGTTAAAGGAATAGATAAAGCTACAAAAAATAAAATGTTAAAAGAAGCACAGGAATATAATCAATCATTAGTAAATACTAAATTATATGATCCATTTTCTACAACAGGTAAACCAAGTGAAGAATACATGAATTTGCTTAATGTTTCTAGTGATGGCATGATGGCTTATCTACAAATACCTAAGATTGATGTGAAGTTACCTATTTATCATTCAACAAATAATGGTGTTTTACAAAAAGGTGTGGGGCATATGGAAGGTTCTTCTTTGCCTATAGGTGGAACAAGTACGCATGCTGTTTTATCTGGGCATAGAGGATTACCAAATTCAAAGCTGTTTACAGATCTTGACAAGATGAAAGTTGGAGATATTTTCTATATTTCTGTTCTAGGTGATACGTTAGCTTATGAAGTAGATCAAATTAAAACAGTATTACCCTCTCAAACGGATGATATTGAAATTGTAGATGGTGAAGATTATGTTACGCTTGTTACTTGTACACCTTATTCTGTTAATACGCATAGATTGCTTGTAAGAGGAAAAAGAACAGATTATAAAGAAGCGATAAAGAAAACACCAAATGAGGTCAATAATGATATACATATTCCTTATGAGGTAAAATTAGCATTTTTAAGTTTTATTATTATAGGAATTATTATATTTATTTGGAGGAGGCGATAACATGATAAATGCAAAAAGAATATTTATTATTGTATTTACATGCTTATTGTCTCTTTCAATTAATAATGTTTATGCTCAAAATCATGGTTCTTTAACGATTCACTGTCATTATTTAGATGTACACAACCATATTTTTAATATTAGTCAAGATCATATTGCGTTGATAAAAATAGCTGATTATGATGGTAATGACTATCAAGTTTTAGATAAATACTCTAAACTTGTTACAATTAAAAAAGATATGTCAGCTTCTGAACAAAATGGAGTTACTACTAAATTGATGGATTATATTAAAAAAAATAATATTGATTATGATGAAGAATTAATAACCAATCAAAGAGGAGAAGCTACTTTTAGAGATTTAGACTATGGAATATATATAATCTATGAACATAATGAAAGTGAATTTGCATATAAGATGGAACCTTTTATTATTTCAATCCCACTTCTTGAAAAAGAAGATGACGGATCATATGAAAAGGATTATGATGTAGATGTTGAACCGAAGTATTCAAGAATGAGACCTGGAATTGATGAAGAACCAGATGATAAAATTCCTAGTAATGATGAGAATTTTAAGAAAGAAAAAAATTTCAGTCAAACATCTAATTACAAGGATAATCAAAAATTAAAAACAGGAGATTATTATAATCCTGAATATTGGTTATTACTTATGATTATGTCTATTATAATATTTATAATGTTTAATAGGGAAAATATTAAACATTAAAATTTTTAATATTATGTAGAGGAAAAGTAAGCGCCAAATAAAATAGTGTATTTAAAGAAGTCGATTGAATTGATATAATAATCAATTTAGTCGGCTTTTATTTCAAATTCTTCTTTTATTTCTTCACTCCATGGTAAGAACCAATCCAATTTCTTTGGATCTTCAACCAGATCTTGTTGAGGTAAATAATCCAGAATGAATTCAATATAATCATATGGATTAAGTTTGTTGGCTTTAGCTGTTTCAATCAGGCTGAAGACTGCAGCACTTGCTTCAGCTCCTTTAGTAGAAGTTGAAAACAGCCAGTTCTTTCGACCAACTGTAAATGGTCTGATTGTACGTTCATCTAATGAATTTGTCATAGGTACAAGACCATCTTCTAAAAATGAACGCAGTCCTGCCTCGTAATTCAAGGCATATTGTATAGCTTTTCCTGTCTTAGAAGCTGTTAACACCTTGTTTTGGTTATATTTGTACCATAAAAAGAAGTCATCAACTAATGGCTTTGATTTTTCTTGGCGTCTTTTTGCCTTTTTATCTGGTGATAATGTTTCGATTTGTTTTTCTATCGCAAACAGTCTGGCTATTTTTTCAACGGCTGTATTTGCGAGGGTATCTGATGCATTCTTCATATCTACAGGCAAAACATCATAGAACTTCCTTCTGGCATGTGCCCAACAGTAAGCATTGGTCACACCATCTATATGATTATATCCATAATAACCATCAGTGATGATAGTACCACCAAATCCTTTCAAAAATTCTTGAGGATTGGTTGCTTTTCTGTCAGGTCTGTAATCAAATATCTTAACAGGTCTTTTGCCTTCTTTGATACTTGAATATACCCACATATACGATTTAGAAGTAACCTTCTTACCTGGTTCATTCAATACCTGAACTGGCGTTTCATCACAATGTATGTGTGATTCCTTCATCATCAGTTCGTGCATCCTGTTCACCAATGGAATGAAATATTCCTTGGCGGCAATAATGATCCAGTTGGCCATGGTCGTTCTTGACAGCTCCATTCCTAATCGTTTCCATTCTGATTCCTGTCTGTATAAAGGCATATGATTTACATATTTATCGATAATCACTTGTGACAGTACACTTGGCGATGTATATGAATGTGGAACTACTGGTTGAGGTGTTCCTGCTTTAAGCATTACTGCCTTTCCTTTTTTTCTACAGTTACGACATTCATATGTTTTTCGATAAATATCTTTTACATAGAGTTTGGCAGGTTCATAAATAACTTCATGTCTTACAAACTCTTCACCCACATAAGACAGCTTTGAACCGCATTCATCACATACTCTGTCTTTTTCATCAATATCATAAACTTTTTTTACATGTTTAAGATTGTCTAATTTGATATCAATTTTCCCTTTTTGTTTCTTTTTGGCTCTGGTATATGAGATATCTTCAAGCAGTTCAGGTTCACATTCATTTTCTGTTTCATCAAAAAGAGAAAGCTGATCCATAGAATGTGTTATCTTTTCACTCTTGGTACCAAACAGCTTTCTCTTTAAATAGGCATTTTCTTCACGCAAAAGTTCATTGTTGTTTTTTAAGTATTCATTTTCAGCTTTCAAACTGTCAATCGTACTGTTCAAAGATGCAATTGTAGCTTTCAATTCTTCAATAGAATGTGACAGATTAGCCATTACCAAAGCTAAATTTTCAACTGTATCAGCCATCAAAAGCACCTCCATTTCATACATCCATTATACCATAAACATGCATATTTTCCTATGAAATCAAGGCTTTACAGTACAACTTGTGGATAACTTTTCTGAATGGTTTTGGGCTGTACGATAGAGAGTCCTTCAAGCAGCCACCTGAACTGTTGAGAAGTTATTTCGAGTACTTCTGATTCATCTCTGGGCCATTTGAATTTACCATTTTCAAGTCTTTTATAAAGTAATACAAAACCATCACCTTCCCAGTACAGAGCCTTCATGGTTCTTGTGTTTCTACCACAAAACAGAAACACAGAATTGGAAAATGGATCAAGCTTGAAGTTCTGTTGAACGATAGCTGAAAGACCATCAATCTGTTTACGCATGTCTGTATAGCCAACAGCTATATAAATATGTTCGGCTTTTGAAATATCACCAATCATAACAGTGACTTCAAAAGAGGCTCAATACTTTGGTATAGTGTATCTGAATCAAGTTCAATTTTGATGCTTCCCTTGATAATGATAATCTTTTCATTATTGTGTGGTTGCTTTTCAACAGAAAAAAAGGACACTTCATTCTTGTAGCTGTTTTCATTTATCTGATCACATAAAATATTTCTGATTTTTTGTTGATAATTATAATAAGTCGACGGCTTGATATTATTTTTGTCACAGAAATCTTTGACAGATAAACCACTTTCCTTGCATTCTTTGATTTTAAAATACCAAAATTTATATTTTTCATTTTCGGTAAGTTCCTGTACTGTCATATAGTCTTTCTTCCTTTCCATATAGTTTTTGGAGAATATAAAAACTACAATATAGTTTATGGAGTCTCCACATTCTATATTGTAGTTCTTAGAGTTCTATATTTTTATCCACTATTTTATTTGGCGCTTACGCTGAATATTATATAATCAAAAAAAGATGCAAATAATATATATTTCAAATACATATTAATTACATCTTTTATATTTAGATATTTGGATCAGTTGGATCCCATCTTTGATTTGCTGGTATTTTGGGAGCACTTGGTTTACTTAGTGGATCTGCACCACTAACAATATCAACTCTTGTTCCTAAACTACAATTATCATAAATCCATTTAGCATCTCTACACATCAATCTAACGCAACCATGCGAACAAGTTGTTCCAAGTTGATTAAATGCTTTAGCCGATAATATATAAGGATTTTGTTTATTATATGGTACAGAATGGAATAATATCCCACCTACAATTCTTGTTGAATATTGTCCATAACTTGGACCCATTAATAATTTCCAACGATATTTAGCAGGTGTATAGTATGTTCCAGGTGGTGTATCTTTTCCAGTTGAACAAACAAATCTTTTATAAGCTATATTAAAAGTTCCTTCTCCATTAGCCACTATAACAGTAACAACATTTGTTGCTTTATTCACCCTTAAAACATAAGTATTTCTAGTTCCTAATAAACTTTGAGCATCTTCATATAATTTTCCATTTGCATCATAACGAACATTATAACCATTATTCTTTTTGAAATTTATAGCTGATTTACTTGAAATCCCAGGATTTTGCATATTTTTAGGATATAACTTTATTTGAATAGCTTCAATTTTATAACTTCCACCTGTTGTTCCAGCTATTCGATCATTAGCAGTCCATTCCATCCAACCAATATCCTGACAATGAACTCTATAAAAAACATCATAATATTGACTAATTTCACCAATTAATCTAATTTTGATAGCTTCCACTTGTTTTGATTTTTTAGTTGTTCCGCTTATACTACCATTTTTTTGATAAGCTTGCCATCCATAATCTTGAACATGTGTACTATATTCAACATTTCCACTATATGATAAATTACATAAGGCCACCTTTAATGCTTCTACTCGTTTTGATTTTACTGTTGTACCACTTAATGCTCCATTTCCAACGTTAGATAACCAGCCATAATCTTGGACATGTGTTGAATAATAGATATATCCAGGATATAGAAATGGATTTTGCGTATTTGTTGGAGTAGTATCACCTTTTTTTATAAGCTTAATATTTATTCCTTCTAAACGTTTTCCATAAGTTTCGCTACCTGCACTTGCACCATTACACGTCTAATCTAGCCACCCATTATTTGTACATAAACACGATAATATACATCATAATACTCTGAAATATTGCCTACTAATTTTATTTTAATAGCTTCTACTCGTTTTGACTTGCCTATCGTTCCACTTAATTGATCATCAGATACATATTCACTCCATCCTATATCTTGAACATGTGTAGTGTAAGCAACAGAACCTTCATAACTTCCTAAATCAAGTTTTATTTTGATAGCTTCTAATCTTTTTGACTTTCCTATAACACCCGAAACGTCTTCATTTACATAATCATTCCAACCATAATCTTGCATATGTGTTTTATACATGATTTTTGGTTCAATAATTGGTTTTGTTGAATCATCAGTTAAACTTGTTTGATCGTTTTTTATATGATTGTCTATCTCATTTTCTATTTGATTATTTTCACTTATATTTTCTACATCATTTGCTGTTTCAACAAATGATTCATTAGTATAACTATTTTCATCTGTTTCTATTGCGCTAACATTAAACATTGTACTAAAAATAAAAGTAAAAGAAAGTATGATACCAATTATCTTTTTCATCTTATTCACCTCTAATATCATTTTACATGATTTTAGTCCATAAAAAAACATTTGAGTTTCGTTTATTCTCATAACCTTTTAGAAATAAATAACTGAACTATTGAAATAGTACTAATAGCTTACAAATAAATCTTGATTCTTTTATTTTTTTGTAGCTAAAAATGAGCCATTTTCATAACTTCTTAAAAATATTCATTTTTTATTTTCAATAATAGTTTGCACCGTGTTGGTAATTTATCAAATCTATGATAAAGTATGTATTGCTTACTACAAGCATAAAACAAGTATGCTTAAGTGAGTAACTATGTACTTGTGTCTGTGGTGGTCCTTTGCATAGTTGCTCACTTAAGCAGAGAGGATCACCACCATGAAAATTAAATATAAACGTAATTATTCTAGGAGAAGAACATCATGGGATAATCTTGATGATCTAACTCCTTTGCAAGAATTAATTAAAAAAAGATATATTGAGGATTATAATGTAAGGCATAAATCTATTGTTATCTCAAGTGAAGTTTCCTTTTTAAATTCGTTAGACGTTGATTCATGTAAGTTATGTTCTTCTAAACATATTCAAAAATATGGACATACCAAAGCAGGAATTCAACGTTATTTTTGTAATGAATGCAAACATTCATTCACTTCAATTACCAATACAATATTTGATAATAGAAAAATATATATTACTGAGTGGATTGAATTTTGTTTGGATATTTTTCGTTACGAAAGATTGTCTGTAATATCAAAAACCAATAAAAATGCCACTACAACTACTAAATATTGGCTAAAAAAACTATTTATAATCTTAGAGAATTATCAAGATAACATTATTCTTAAAGGTGATAATGTGTACATTGATGAAACTTTTTTTACAGTTGTAGAATCACAAAAGATTTTAAAGAACGGTAAACAACTAAGAGGATTATCAAGAAATCAATATTGCATCGGCATTGGTTATGATGGTAAAAATACGATAGCAATTGTAGAAGGCGTAGGTAAAACATCACAACCAAAAACACTCAGTACATTTAAAAATCATATAGAACAAGGATCGCATATAATACATGATAAAGAAAAATCACACAGGATACTTATTGAACAATTATGTCTAACAGACGAAGTACATGATGCATCAAAATGTAAAAAAATGTCCGATAAAGATAATCCATTGAATCCAATAAATAAGCAGTGTCTCTACTTACAAAAGTTTTTGAAATCACATCCTGGTTTTAATAGAGATGACTTGCAGGATTATCTTAACTTATTTTGTTTTATAGTGAATCCGCCTAATAACAAACTGGAAAAAGTGGAAATCTTACTTTCCAGCGATCTTAATGGCGCTAGAACCTTAAAATATCGAGAGTTCTACTCATCAAAGTCCATATAAATCAAGGACTTTGATGAAATTATTGACCAACACAGTGTAAATAATTATTGTTTATTTTTAAAATCCTAAATATAACTGTTCAAACGATTTCTTTTTCATTTCCTGAAATTTTTTATTCCTATATGGGCAAACTTCAATATTTCTTTTATTCGTAAGCATCTAATATAATCAAGGTTATATTAGACGCTTACGTTTTTTTGATAAACCATAGAACATATCCATAATAAATTTAGTAGTTTTATTTTTTAATCCTTCAGCTATTTTATTGGAATAGTTAATAATTTTTCTTTTAGTTTCATATAGATTTGTGTTAAAATTTTTCATGGAAAATCTCTCCCGTATTTTGTTTATTGGTCTAAACTTATTATACTATTTATGAGGTTGATTTACCTTATAAAACAAGCAAAAACAGGCAACTTGTGAATATACTTTTTGCCTGTTTTTATTTTTTATCGAAACTCAAAAAAATAGAAGAACTTTCTATATTTATTTTTTGTAATAACTATTAGCTGTACTTCCAGGTGCACTTCCACCTTTTTTTATTAGCTTGATTTCTATTGCTTCTAATCTTTTTGACATCCCTTCTGTTCCTGCACTTGATCCATTTTTTGCCCAGCCTAACCAGCCATAATCTTGTGCATGTACTCGGTAGTAAATATCATATTTTTCTGCCATTTGCCCTGTCAATTTAATTTTGATTGCTTCTAATCTTTTACATTGTCCACTTGTTCCAGATGTTTGTCCATCTGCTTTCCAGCTTTGCCATCCATAATCTTGAACATGCGTTTGATATTGGATTGATCCACTATATAATGGATTGCTCAAACTGATTTGAATTGCTTCTAGTCTTTTACATTGTCCGCTTGTTCCAGATGTTTGCCCATCATATTTCGTTCCTTGCCATCCATAATCTTGAACATGTGTTTTATACCCTATATATCTTTGTACATATGGTCTTTCTGTACTTCCCGGTGCTTTTCCATCTTTTTCTACTAGCTTGATTTCTATTCCTTCTAGTCTATATGAATACCCCGCTGTTCCTGATTCTTCGCCATTCTTTGCCCAGTCTAGCCAGCCAAATTCTTGTGCATGTACTCTATAATAGATATCATAGTTTTCTGCTAATTCATCTGTCAATTTGATTCTTATTGCTTCCAGTCTCTTTGATTGTCCGCTTGTCCCTGACATTTCATCATTTGTTTTCCATCCTTGCCATCCGATATCTTGGATATGTGTTTGATATTGGATTGTTCCTTTATAGGATGCATTATTTATCAGTTTGATTTTTATTCCTTCCAGTCTCTTTGATCGTCCTGTTGTTCCAGCTGTCTTTCCTTCTTTTGTATAGCTTTGCCATCCTATATCTTGAACATGTGTTTGATATTCAATACTTGGTGTCTGTTTTACAACAGTTACTGTACATGTTGCAGTTTTTTCATTACTTGCCGTTACAGTAATTATCGCAGTTCCTGGATTGATTCCTGTTACTTTTCCATCTCCATCTACTTTTGCAACATCTGGATTACTGCTTGTCCACACTAATTTCTTATCATCTGTCGTATCACTTGGGTTGATTGTTGCCTTTAAGGTTTCACTTGTCCCTTTTGATAAAGTAATATTTGATTTATTTAATGTTATTGATGTAATAGGGTTTAACTTTTCTTTATTAGTAATTCCCTTTATACGAAATGTATTGTCTGATAGTTTTCCCCATGTATTATAACTTTTTATAAAACAATATTCATTAGATGTATCAGCTATAAATTCAATATCTGTACCTTTTAATGTTGCATCCAACATAATAGATGCATTATTTTCATTTGTTCCAAACAAAGTAAAAACAATAGAATAATATGTATTATCTTTAAGAGAAATACCTTTACTTAACTTAATGTAATTAATACCATCGTTTTCGATTATTCCATTTTGATTTACTTCACAATTTCCTGATGTTGGATTATTTATATCTGTTAAATTTGTATAAATTTCTAATTTATAAGGAATATTACTTGTTGCAGAACCAACTGATACTGCACTTAATTCTTCACTTGTTCCTTTAACTAAAAATTCATTAGCGTATGTACTAGTATTACTAGATAAAGTATACTTTAGCGCATTATTAGTTCCATCATACTGATAAATATTTCCTTCGTCTTTATTTTTAAATTCATAACTATAAACTGAACCTAATGAATACTCATCATATGACATCCAAAAGTATCCTTGATTTCCAAAACCTGTACCCCAGCTGTTCTTTATTAACCAAGCACCATTTCTAGTTGGTTTATTATCAAAATTATTTGCATCATAATTATCATCCCAACCTACAATACTAATTGCATGGTTAAAACTATTTACTTTATTTGAATTATAATAATTACTATTTTTATATGCAGTAGATGTATCGTAATAACATGCTAAAACACTTCCATTATCTAATATTGCTTGTTTAATTATTGATTCATTTCCTTTTGCTTGTTGACAAAGAAGATTACTGTTAGTCATAACATATTGTGTATTATTTTGATCTTCTTTTGATCCTTGCATTGTTGTTATTTTAGAAATTGGATAACTTGTTTCACTTGCAAGTCCAAAATTACTCATTGCTAATTGCAACATTCTTGGATCTGCACCCACATCAGTAAATGAATATTTTCCTATTACGTTGGTTTGATCATTATCTGTATTTTCATATTTATCGCCTTTATTATGATACATATAATAATTTAAATGTGCTTCAGATAAATCAATATCACTACTTGCCATTCCCTTTTTTATTAAATATGATTCTGCTACGCTACATGCAGCATATGCCCAACAGTTTCCATAAGGATTTTGATTTTTTATGCTTGTTACAAAACCCTCATCTACTGAACTATATGTTGATGGTATTTGACTTGATCTTACTAATGAATTACTTTGATTCACATTAAAATTATCATCAAATTTGTCATAATCTCTTGCCGGCATGACATTTCTTTCATAATTTTCCTCATATGCCATTACATTTGCTATTGGCATTGTCATTGAAATTGTCAATAGCATTACTGTTAATATTTTTATAGTTCTTTTAAACACAATATCACCCCTCACGCTCATCTTAATCAGCCAAAACATTAAGAGCCATCTATTTAACAAATAACATAATTATCTAAAAAATTTAAAATTCAACATTATTACAATATCGAATAATATTGTTTATTTTACTTCTAACAAATGAATATCCTAATATAGATACAATTATAAAATATGGAGCATATAACAATAGATATCTAGCACGTGCTTCAAATAATAATAAAAATAATGTAATCCCTATTATAGTCAATTGAAGTACAGTAATTTTATAACGTTTGGCATATGGAAAAGAGAATAAGCTTAATACCAATAATAAAATCCAGACACCTTGCATCATCGTAGAATAGTAAGCATAATACTCTCCACTCCCATCGCTATAATATATATTTTTCAATAATGTAGCTAATTTTCCATCTTCTGCACATATTTGTGAATAAAAATTCCCTTCAACTCCCCATGCAAATGTTCCATCATTGTAGTTTACAAGAGATTTATTTACTAATAATTGAACATAGCCATCTATTCCGTATTTCTTCAGTCTTCGTTTTATTTCTTTAATATTTGCATCCTTTTTTTCATCTAATCCCTTATAACTTTGTGTATACAAAACATCTTCAGCTAAATAGACACCGCTTCTTTCTTTGTTTATACCCATCATAAGAAAATGCGTCATTGGCATTTCTATATTTGTATTTCTTTCATATCCTAAATAATTTACAGAAAAGGTATTTAATGCAAAAATAAATATAATTGCAATTCCCACCGGGAATGCTCTTTTTAAAATAACTTTTACATTTATTTTTTTCTTAGAAAATACCATCTTCCATAGCTCAATAATTACTATGGATATTAGTACAATGATAACAGTAGGCTTAATTTTATAACCTATAAACGCTAAAAAAACAATTAAGAAAACAGAAACATAATTATTAATATCATTTTTATTAAGGTACACAAATAATATACCCGTAGTAATTAACATCGCAAAAGTGTCTGAATAAGGGATAATAATCCATGGCGAAAAAAGTAGAAAAATAGTACAAAAGAAAATACATACTATACTCAAATTCCTATTATTAGTCATCTTATATACAATTTTTGTGATTAGCAAACATGAAACATTCACAGAAAAAGCACTAACAATTGCTAATAAAAAATTAGGATTTATACTTAAAAATAGAGCTACTTTTTTCAAAATGACATATAAAAACAAAAGAAATAAATTGTTTGGATATGTCATAAAATAGGTTCCATAACCATTATTCAGCTTAGCACCATTAACCAATAATTCAGAACTTTCTCTTAATACCAAAACATCCCAGCCTGTCAAAAATAATATTTTCTTTATAATAAGAATTTGCATAATAAAAACAATTATAAAATAGAATGCCAACAAGAAATTCATCTGTTTTTTCTTTAATTTTTCTATATATTTTTTTATAAATTTATTATATAAAATTGTTAAAAAAGTCAATATAATAAATCCTATAATAAATAATTTAATATTCGATGATAAAAATGTTTTTTTGGTAAAATACTCTCTTTTCCCACCAATAAAGAAATTTATAATCAGTATTCCCAGCATCATCATTACAAATAATAAATTTATAATCCTATAAAATAAAGAATATATTTTTTTCTTTGATTTCATATATTTTTTACCTTTCTAAAAACACATGTCTTGAAACAAAATTCCAAATCATAACAGTTCCAGTAGATACTACTTTAGCAAATAAATAATAAATATTTACCATATCAACAAGAACATACATCATCAATTGATTAATACCAAGTCCAATCAATGCTGTAATAAAAAATCCAGCCATTTCTTTTGTTTTTGACATTTCTTTTTTATCTATAAATACATATTTTATACTCAAAATATAATTGAACAACAATGAAATTGTAAAAGCAATTCCTGATGCAATTAATACATCAATTTTAAAAATTTCTTTTAAAATAATTAGTAGCACGTATTCTATAGCAGTAGCTACGACACCTACTAATCCAAAATTAACAATTTTCTTAATCATTTTTATTACCTACCGATTTAGCTTTTAGCACAGTGTCAATATTATATCTTGGCCTTTCTTTAACTTCCACATATGTTTTTCCAATATATTGTCCAATTACACCGATAGATAATAGTTGAACTCCTCCTAAAAACCATATAGAAATCATCAATGATGACCACCCACTTACTGTATTTCCTAAAAAGTGACCTATTAATGTATATATCATTGCACATATTGAAATAAATACAACTAATATTCCAATCCAACTAATCATTGTAATTGGTTTAACACTGAATGACGTAATTCCATCAAATGCAAAACTTAACATTTTCTTTAATGGATATTTTGATTCTCCCGCCATTCTTTCTTTTCTAGCATAATAAACACAAGATGTATTATATCCAATTAATGGTACCATTCCTCTTAAAAATAAATTTCTTTCTTTATAATTACCTAATTGTTCTACTGCTCTTGCACTCATCAACCTAAAATCAGCATGATTATAAACACTTTTAACACCCATTACAGTCATTAATTTATAAAAACTTTGTGCTGTAAATCGTTTAAAAAATGAATCTGAGGTTCTATCATTTCTAACACCATATACAATATCATTTCCCTTATTAAATTCATCAATCATGTTTTCTATAACATTGATATCATCTTGTAAATCAGCATCAATTGAAATTGTTGCATCCACATTCTTATATGCTGTCATTAATCCAGCATATAATGCATTTTGATGCCCAACATTTCCTGCTAAATTTAATCCTGAAACCCATTTTTCTTGTTCATTGAATTTTGAAATAAGATTCCAAGTTTGATCTTTACTTCCATCATTTACAAATAATATATAACTTTCCTCATCAATTTTTCCTTTTTTATGTAATTGATCAAATAATTCACATAATTGTTTTGTTGTATCTTCTAATACTTCTTCCTCATTATAACATGGCACTACTAACGCTAATTTCATTTTTTCACTTCCTTATTAATATTACTTTTACCAAGTTGATTATAAGTCACTTAATCTTTATAATCAAACTCTTATTTATTATGAATATTATAGCTGAATAGTAAGCGCCAAATAAAATAGTGTATTTAAAGAAGTCGATTGAATTGATATAATAATCAATTTAGTCGGCTTTTATTTCAAATTCTTCTTTTATTTCTTCACTCCATGGTAAGAACCAATCCAATTTCTTTGGATCTTCAACCAGATCTTGTTGAGGTAAATAATCCAGAATGAATTCAATATAATCATATGGATTAAGTTTGTTGGCTTTAGCTGTTTCAATCAGGCTGAAGACTGCAGCACTTGCTTCAGCTCCTTTAGTAGAAGTTGAAAACAGCCAGTTCTTTCGACCAACTGTAAATGGTCTGATTGTACGTTCATCTAATGAATTTGTCATAGGTACAAGACCATCTTCTAAAAATGAACGCAGTCCTGCCTCGTAATTCAAGGCATATTGTATAGCTTTTCCTGTCTTAGAAGCTGTTAACACCTTGTTTTGGTTATATTTGTACCATAAAAAGAAGTCATCAACTAATGGCTTTGATTTTTCTTGGCGTCTTTTTGCCTTTTTATCTGGTGATAATGTTTCGATTTGTTTTTCTATCGCAAACAGTCTGGCTATTTTTTCAACGGCTGTATTTGCGAGGGTATCTGATGCATTCTTCATATCTACAGGCAAAACATCATAGAACTTCCTTCTGGCATGTGCCCAACAGTAAGCATTGGTCACACCATCTATATGATTATATCCATAATAACCATCAGTGATGATAGTACCACCAAATCCTTTCAAAAATTCTTGAGGATTGGTTGCTTTTCTGTCAGGTCTGTAATCAAATATCTTAACAGGTCTTTTGCCTTCTTTGATACTTGAATATACCCACATATACGATTTAGAAGTAACCTTCTTACCTGGTTCATTCAATACCTGAACTGGCGTTTCATCACAATGTATGTGTGATTCCTTCATCATCAGTTCGTGCATCCTGTTCACCAATGGAATGAAATATTCCTTGGCGGCAATAATGATCCAGTTGGCCATGGTCGTTCTTGACAGCTCCATTCCTAATCGTTTCCATTCTGATTCCTGTCTGTATAAAGGCATATGATTTACATATTTATCGATAATCACTTGTGACAGTACACTTGGCGATGTATATGAATGTGGAACTACTGGTTGAGGTGTTCCTGCTTTAAGCATTACTGCCTTTCCTTTTTTTCTACAGTTACGACATTCATATGTTTTTCGATAAATATCTTTTACATAGAGTTTGGCAGGTTCATAAATAACTTCATGTCTTACAAACTCTTCACCCACATAAGACAGCTTTGAACCGCATTCATCACATACTCTGTCTTTTTCATCAATATCATAAACTTTTTTTACATGTTTAAGATTGTCTAATTTGATATCAATTTTCCCTTTTTGTTTCTTTTTGGCTCTGGTATATGAGATATCTTCAAGCAGTTCAGGTTCACATTCATTTTCTGTTTCATCAAAAAGAGAAAGCTGATCCATAGAATGTGTTATCTTTTCACTCTTGGTACCAAACAGCTTTCTCTTTAAATAGGCATTTTCTTCACGCAAAAGTTCATTGTTGTTTTTTAAGTATTCATTTTCAGCTTTCAAACTGTCAATCGTACTGTTCAAAGATGCAATTGTAGCTTTCAATTCTTCAATAGAATGTGACAGATTAGCCATTACCAAAGCTAAATTTTCAACTGTATCAGCCATCAAAAGCACCTCCATTTCATACATCCATTATACCATAAACATGCATATTTTCCTATGAAATCAAGGCTTTACAGTACAACTTGTGGATAACTTTTCTGAATGGTTTTGGGCTGTACGATAGAGAGTCCTTCAAGCAGCCACCTGAACTGTTGAGAAGTTATTTCGAGTACTTCTGATTCATCTCTGGGCCATTTGAATTTACCATTTTCAAGTCTTTTATAAAGTAATACAAAACCATCACCTTCCCAGTACAGAGCCTTCATGGTTCTTGTGTTTCTACCACAAAACAGAAACACAGAATTGGAAAATGGATCAAGCTTGAAGTTCTGTTGAACGATAGCTGAAAGACCATCAATCTGTTTACGCATGTCTGTATAGCCAACAGCTATATAAATATGTTCGGCTTTTGAAATATCACCAATCATAACAGTGACTTCAAAAGAGGCTCAATACTTTGGTATAGTGTATCTGAATCAAGTTCAATTTTGATGCTTCCCTTGATAATGATAATCTTTTCATTATTGTGTGGTTGCTTTTCAACAGAAAAAAAGGACACTTCATTCTTGTAGCTGTTTTCATTTATCTGATCACATAAAATATTTCTGATTTTTTGTTGATAATTATAATAAGTCGACGGCTTGATATTATTTTTGTCACAGAAATCTTTGACAGATAAACCACTTTCCTTGCATTCTTTGATTTTAAAATACCAAAATTTATATTTTTCATTTTCGGTAAGTTCCTGTACTGTCATATAGTCTTTCTTCCTTTCCATATAGTTTTTGGAGAATATAAAAACTACAATATAGTTTATGGAGTCTCCACATTCTATATTGTAGTTCTTAGAGTTCTATATTTTTATCCACTATTTTATTTGGCGCTTACGCTGAATATTATATAATCAAAAAAAGATGCAAATAATATATATTTCAAATACATATTAATTACATCTTTTATATTTAGATATTTGGATCAGTTGGATCCCATCTTTGATTTGCTGGTATTTTGGGAGCACTTGGTTTACTTAGTGGATCTGCACCACTAACAATATCAACTCTTGTTCCTAAACTACAATTATCATAAATCCATTTAGCATCTCTACACATCAATCTAACGCAACCATGCGAACAAGTTGTTCCAAGTTGATTAAACGCTTTGGCGGATAACGTATACGGATTTTGTTTACTGTAAGGTACTGAGTGGAATAAGATTCCTCCAACTATTCTTGTTGAATATTGTCCATAGCTTGGACCCACTAAATATCTCCATCTGTATTTTACAGGTGTATAATATGTTCCATATGGCGTATTATTGCCTGTTGAACAAACAAATCTTTTATAGGCAATATTATAATCGCCTGTACCATTAGCTGCTAATACGGTTACAACATTTGTTGATTTATTTACTCGTAGTACATATGAGCTTTTCATACCCAACAATCCTTGAGCATCTTCATATAATGTTCCATTTGCATCTTTACATACTTTAAATCCATTTTTATCTTCAAACGTTATGCATGATAAATGAGAAATACCTGGATTGGTAATATTTTTAGGATATAGTTTTATTTGAATTGATTCAATTCTATAGCCTCCACCAGTTGTACCAGCTATTCTATCATTACATGTCCATCCTAGCCAACCAAAATCTTGACATTGAACCCTATAGAAAACATCATAATAATTACTAATTTCTCCTGTAAGTCTTATTTTAATAGCTTCTATTCTTTTTGATTGTCCTATTGTACCTGAAATAGAATCATTACTAGAATAATTCATCCAGCCATAATCTTGTACATGTGTACTATATTCAATATTTCCTTCATAGGAATTATCACCTAATCTGATTTTTAAAGCCTCTAATCTCAACCCTTGCCCTACAGTTCCACTTGTATTACCATTATTAACATAATTTTGCCATCCAATATTTTGTACATGTGAACTATATTCCACTTTTCCTTGTTCAACAAAAGGTCTAGAAATATCTCCAGGCGCATTTCCACCTTTTTCAACTAAACATATTTGAATTGCTTCTACTCTTAATTCAAGTCCTTCAGTACCTGCTTTAGAATCATTGCAAGTCCAAGACATCCATCCTAAATCTTGTGCATGTACTCTATAATAGACATCATAATAATTACTTATTTCACCAGTGAGTTTGATTTTTATAGCTTCTACCCTTTTGGATTGACCTGATGTTCCACTTATAGAACCATTCTTTCGATAAGATTGCCATCCTATATCTTGAATATGAGTACTATATTCTACACTTCCACTATAAGGTAAATTACATAATGAAACCTTTATTGCTTCTACTCTTTTGGATTGACCTGAAGTTCCACTTGTTTTTCCATCTCCAATATTAGATAACCACCCATAGTCTTGTACATGTGTTGAGTAATAAATATATCCAGGATAAATAAATGGATTTTGCGTGTTTTCAGGTATTTGGTCACCCTTTTTTATTAATTTAATTTCTATACCTTCCAATCGTTTACCATAAGTTTCACTACCAGCGCTTGCTCCATTACAAGCCCAATCAAGCCATCCATTATCTTGAATATGTACTCTATAATACACATCATAATAATTTGCTATATCTCCTACTAGCTTAATCTTAATAGCTTCTAATCTTTTTGATTTTCCTTCTGTTCCACTTAATTGATCATCTGATACAAAACTGGTCCATCCAATATCTTGAATATGAGTTGTATATTCAATGGATCCTTCATAACTTCCTAAATCCAACTTCATTTTAATAGCTTCTAGTCTCTTTGATTTACCAACAGTTCCAGAAACGCCTTCACTTATATAATTACTCCATCCGTAATCTTGTACATGTGTTTTATACATTATTTTTGGTGTAATTACTTCCTCTGGTGAATTTGTTGTAACTTGATTAGTTATTTCATCGTTCCCTTCAGTAGTATTAATTTCACTGTTTTCATTATCATCTACTATTTCAGTATTCTCATTTTGATCTACATCTTGTAAATCATCTTCATTTATAGAAGAATCATTTGTATTATCTTCTACTACTTCATTAGAAGAATTTTCTATCTGATTTGTTTCAAAAGCTTTTACATTTAAAATAGTACTGAAAATCAATAGCAAAGAAACTATAATGCTTAATGTCTTTTTCACATTCTCACCTCCCTAACTTAAGTTTACAACATTTATTAACATATAAAAAGGTAAATATTTGGTCGTTCAGTATCTAAAACTGTTGTTTAGTACTGTTGCCTATTATTTACCTTTTGGTTATTTATCTTTTATAGAAGCAATTACTTGTACTTCCTGGTGCACTGCTTCCTTTTTTTACAAGTTGGATTTGGATTGCTTCAAGTCTATATGAATATCCTTCCGTTC
>ENA-OOZN01001169-OOZN01001169.1-human-gut-metagenome-genome-assembly--contig:-NODE-1169-length-18717-cov-1.810256_pt1 | contig 18717 bp, 23 predicted proteins | sample MGYA00241187_ERZ501397 | MGnify/ENA primary metagenome ERZ501397 (study PRJEB25962, sample SAMEA2042921) | human gut metagenome | biome: human gut; feature: human-associated habitat; material: faeces... | reverse complement strand
CGTCTCGCCGCGGCGGCCGATGAGCTGACCCAGCTTCTCGCCCTCCAGCGTTACCTGATACCGGCCCTTCTCCTCCAGCGCCACATTCACCTGAGCGGGGCTGTTCATGTGCTGCAGCAGACCCTCCAGGAACTCCCGGATACGGCGGGCATTCTCGTCGTCGCAGGTCCCGGCTGCCGCCTTCTGCTCCGGGGCCTTCTCCACCGGCTTCGTCTCCGGCTTTTTAGGCTCCTGCTTCTTAGGTTCGGGCCTCACTTCCGGCTTTTTCACCTCTGCCTTGGGTTCCGGCTTCTTTTCCACCTTTTTGGTGGGTTCGGCCTTCTTCTCCTCCGGCTCGTCGGTGCCGTAGGTCACACGGATACGGGCGGGCGAACCGCCGATGCCCAGAAAGCCGCTCTTGGCACGCTCCAAGATCTCCAAAGATACGTCGTCCCGCTCCAGACCCAGCTGGGTCAGCGCCTTACGGACAGCTTCCTCCTCGGTCTTGCCCGTTACTTCGATATAGCTCATAGACAAAACTCCTTATTCGTAGTGCTTTTCATCATAGGCACGGCCACGTGCATAAGGCCGCTGGCCCACACGTCCGTTTTCATTGGTGCCGCTGTGCTTTTCCTCGCCGCCCTGCTTTTTCTTCTTGGGTTGGGGCTTGCGGTCATTGCGGCCACCGCCGTTCATCTGCTGCTGGGCCATGAGTTCCTTCTGCTTCTGGTACTTGGCGTAGCGCTTTTCACGGGCGGCCTTTTCCTTCTCGGTCTCCTCACGATCCAGGATCTTATTGAAGTACTTGTTGAGAGTCACCTCCTGGATCAGGGAGAACACAGTGTTGGCGATCCAGTAGATGCACAGTGCGGCGGGCAGCATATAGCCCATCCACAGGGTCATCAGGGGCATCAGGTACATCATGGTCTTGGCGGAGCCTGCGCCCTCGGTGCTGTTGGTGCGCATGGTGATGATGCTCATCACCAGCTGGGCCGCCGCCGAGATCACAGGCAGCAGCAGGATGCCCCACACGGGCCAGCCGCCGCCGGGGAACTGGCTCAGCAGCGTGGAGGGCTGAGACGCCAGATCCATCCCAAGGAAGCTGTAGTTCAGGTCCACCAGACCATCGAACTTCCCGGCGAAGCTCTCCCAGTGCTCATGGATGAACTTGGCCAGATAGATCTGGTCATAGGTGTTGTTGCTGGCCTCATAGCCCAGCGTACCTGCCAGCGTGCCGATCTCCTCGATGACGGAGGTGGACAGGCTCATGAAGTACCGCAGGGGGGTACGGATGATGGCGTACAGGGCGATCAGGATGGGGAAGGGAATGAAGGACCACAGGCAGCCGGACATGGGGTTCACGCCCTCACGGGCGTACAGGTCCGCCATCTCCTGCTGCTGGCGCTCCCGATTGTTGGCGAAGCGGGTCTGGATATCCTTCACCTTGCCCTGCATCCGGTTCATCCGGAGCATACTCTTCTTGCTCTTGAGCTGGAAGGGCAGGATCACCAGCTTCACCACCAGAGTGAAGAGGATCAGAGCCAGACCGTAGGACCCGGTGAGACTGTAAAACAGCCGGGTCAGCCACGCAAACGGCACGCAGATGTAATAGCCGATTTGTGCAAACATGGGGTAGATACCTCCGTTTTATAATGGGATGGGAAAAACGAGGCTGTTGCGTCAGGGGACAGGGTCATACCCGCCCTTGTGGAAAGGATGGCATCGCATCAGACGGCGCAGGGCCAGAAGGCCGCCCTTGGCGGCGCCGTATTTCTCCACCGCCTCCACGGCATACTCCGAGCAGGTGGGGATATAGCGGCACCGGGGCGGAAAAAGAGGGGAGACGGAGGTCTGGTAGAACCGGAACAGCTTCAAAAGCGCCCGCTTCATGCCGTCTCCTCCGGTACAAGGCCCGCCTGCCGCAGCAGGTGGAGATACGTCTCGTCCAACTGCTGATAGGTGCTGCGGACGGCCCGCCCACGGGCCACTAAAATCACGTCGTAGCCCGGCTGCATCTCCGGCTTGTGGAGCCGGTACAGCTCCCGGAAGCGGCGGCGCACCCGATTGCGGACCACGGCGTGGCCCAGCTTGGTGCTGACGGTGATCCCCAGACGGGACTGTCCCTGACGGTTTTTCTGCCAGTACAGCACCATCTGCGGCGACACCAGACTCTTCCCCTTGCGGTAGATGCGGCGGAACTCATAATTCTCTTTTACCGTGACGGCTGCCTTCATAGCGTCCTCTTTTACCAATCTGAATTGCATAGACCAATAGGGACGGCGGTTTTTCCCATCCACCGTCCCTGTTTGATTATCTATGACCGATGCACTTTCCGTGACCTCAATGGGTCAGGCGAGCACGGCCCTTGGCACGGCGGCGAGCCAGCACCTTGCGGGTGGCCATTCTCTTGCGGAAGCCGTGCTCCTTGGAGCGCTGACGCTTCTTGGGCTGATAGGTACGGAACATTGCATGACACCTCCATCTTTTGTAAGATCAGGCGGCAGAAAAAGCCTCTGCCGCACATACTCGACGGCGGGTGGGAAGCATTCTCCCACGGCCGCAGTTGACATTCGTCAGGCGCTTAAAATAAGCGCATTTGTCATTATACATGAGCTTTTTCCGCCTGTCAACAAAAATCTGAAGGGGAAAAGAGCGGGTTCTTATGAAAAGCGGTGTGTTTTTTCGGCAAAAGCCTAAAATCTGGTGGTTTTCCTCCGGTTTTTCTCCCTACATCTTGTGCCTTCCGGTGCGTCATTTTTTGCAGCTTATATTAGAATAAGTGTAGACTTTTCCGGGGGTTTCTGCTATACTATTCTCGGGTAAATTTTTTTCAAATACAGAGATAGAGATCCATCAGGGGAAAGGGGCGCTTTCATTGAATTCCATTTCTGACGTATGGCAGAGCGTACTAAGCCGATTACAGGAGCAGCTCAGCGAGACCACCATCCGCACATGGTTCGACGAGGTGGACGTGGTCACCATGGAGGACTCCGCCTTCGTGCTGCATTGCAGCAACTCCTTCAAAAAAAGCACCATCGAGACCCGTTTCATGAAGCACATCAAGGCGGCGCTGAAGGACATCTTCTCCTCCGATCTGGAGGTGAAGATCCTCAACGACGAGCAGCTGGCGGCCTATCACGGTGTGGCCCCGGATCAGCCCGGCTCCCTGCTGGATTCCGACGCCTTCACCTTCGAGACGTATGTGGTGGGGCCGCAGAACAAGCTGGCCTATGCGGCGGCACGGGCCGTGGCGGATAAGCCGGCGGAAAACTTCAACCCTCTGTTCATCTACGGCGACTCCGGACTGGGCAAGACCCACCTGCTTTACGCCATCGCCCATCAGGTCAAGCGCAAGCGGGAGGACCTGCGGATCGTGTACATCAAGGGCGACGACTTCACCAACGAGCTGATCGCCTCCATCCGGGAGGGCAGCAACGCCGAATTCCGGGAAAAGTACCGGCAGGCGGGCATCCTGCTGGTGGACGATATCCAGTTCATCGCCGGCAAGAAGCAGACCCAGGAGGAGTTCTTCCACACCTTCAACACCCTGTATGAATCCGGCCGGCAGATCGTGCTGACCTCCGACCGTCCGCCCCGTGAGATGACCCAGCTGGAGGACCGGCTGCAAAGCCGCTTCGTGTCGGGCCTTATGGTGGATGTGGCCCCTCCCGACTTCGAGACGAGACTGGCCATCATCAAGAACAAGGCCGCCATGCTGGGGGTAAAGCTCCCCGACGAGATCTACGGCTACATCGCCGAGAACGTCACCGCCAACGTGCGGCAGATCGAGGGGACCCTGAATAAGCTGCTGGCCTACCGGGATCTGCTGGGCGATCAGGTAGATGAGCAATCCGTGGGCCGGGCCGTACGGGATATGCTGCAAAAGAGCAACGAGTACATCCCCTCGCCGTCGGTGATCATCAGCTATATCTGCAAGTATTTCAGCGTGGAGGAGGATGTGCTCCGTGGCCAGCGCCGGGGCCGCAACGAGGTCAACGCCCGGCAGATCGCCATGTACCTCATCCGCCGCATGACCAATCTCTCCCTCAACGACATCGGCAAGGAGTTCGGTGACCGGGACCACACCACGGTGCTGCACTCGCTGGATAAGGTGGAGAAGCAGATGCGTACCGACCCCGCCTTTGCCGAGGTGGTGAAGGAGATCACCACCAACATCAACGCCAAGCGCTGACCCCACTTTTCCACAAGGCTCTGTGGATTCCACAGGGACAAGCTGGGGATAAGAAAATGCCGTCGTTCCCTGTGGAAAAAGGGGAGGGTACGTCCACAAACAGCGGTGGAGAAAAAACCGTGTCGCAGCAAGGGTTTGCGGCGGTTTTCCACAAGAAAATTCTCTACTGCGGCTGTTACTGAATAAAAGATTAGTTTATGTTCTCTTTCTGAGAAGCATGACAAAAATCGTTCGACAAGAAAGGAAGAAGAATATGCTCCGTTTCTCCTGCGAAAAAGCGCTGCTGCAAAGCGCCGTCAATACCGTGTCCCGTGCCGTGGCCGCCAAAAGCTCCATCCCTGCGCTGGAGGGGATCCTTGTAGAGGGCAGCGACCGGCTGACCATGTCGGGCTACAATATGCAGACCGGCATCCGCACCGCCTTTGAGGCCGAGATCCACGAGGAGGGCCGCATCGTCCTCAACGCCCGCCTGTTCGGTGAGATCATCCGGAAGCTGCCGGACGATCTGGTGGTGTTTGCGGCGGATGAGAAATATATGGTGCGCCTGACCTGCGGCGACGCCAGCTTCGAAATCATGGGCCTGTCCGCCGAGGACTACCCGGAGCTGCCGGAGGTGGACGACGAGTACTCTGTGGCTATCCAACAGGGGACCCTGAAGGCCATGATCAACCAGACCAGCTTCGCCGTCTCCACCAACGAGACCCGTCCCATCCACACCGGCTCCCTCTTTGAGATCAACGAGCAGGGCCTGACCATGGTGTCCGTGGACGGCTTCCGTCTGGCCCTGCGGCGGGAGCCGCTGGAGCGCATCGACGGCGGCGCCTTCCGGTTCGTGGCCCCCGGCTCCGCCCTCAACGAGGTGGAGAAGATCTGCGAGGACAGCGACGATCTCATGACCATCATTCAGGGCAAGCGCCACCTGATGTTCGAGACCGGCTCCACCCAGCTGATCTGCCGCCGTCTGGAGGGCGAATTTCTGGATTACCGCAACGCCATCCCCCGCAACAATCCCATCTCCATTCTGGTGGATACCAAGGCCATGCTCAACAGTCTGGACCGTGTCAGCGTGGTCATCAGTGAGAAGCTGAAAAGCCCCGTCCACTGCATCTTTGATGCCGGCCGGGTGTACCTGTCCGCCAAGACCGGCAACGGCGAGGCTAAGGACATCTGCCCCGTGGAGGGCGACGGTCAGGGGCTGGAGATCGGCTTTAATAACCGCTTCTTCATGGACGCCCTGCGCTATGCCCCGGCGGAGAAGGTGAAGATGGAGCTGAACACCGGCATCTCCCCCTGCATCATGACCCCCGTGGAAGGGGAGGAGAATTTCCTCTATATGGTCCTGCCGGTGCGGCTGAAGGCATGATAACAAACTGAAATATAGAGAGAGGATTATACGGATAGTTGTTGAGTGGAGCTTGTTTTCACTTACTTACGTTTAGTAATGTCATTGCGAGGGTGCGAAGCACCCGTGGCGATCCGTTTCCCACGGTAGAACAGCACGTTCCTTCAAACTCCTAATGCAGCGGCAGCGTGAGTAGACAAACGTCAATTCCCTGCTTCGGCAGGAATTAGGCAGCAACTCTTGCACCCGCCAAAGGAAGTGCAGAAACCATGGGTTTCTGCTGGCGTTCTTTGGGTACTTTCTGCCGCTATTGGCAGAAAGTGACCCGTCAGAGGAAAAAAGAAAAACTGCTGGGAAAAGTGGGCCGTCGGAGACACGTTCCCTATGCAAAAGGGTCTATTGAAAGAAGATCACCCGTCGGAGGAAAAAAAGAACCCCCACCTCATTACCTCACAGGAGGACACCTATGGAAACCATCACTATCACCACAGAATACATCAAGCTTCAGGATCTGTTGAAGCTGGCGGCCGTCACCGCCACCGGCGGCGAGGCCAAGCTCCTCATTCAGGAGGGCCAGGTACTGGTCAACGGCGAGGTCTGCACCCAGCGGGGCAAGAAAATCCGCCCCGGCGACGATGTGGAGGCCGAGGGCCTGCACTACGGCGTGCGCTATGCGGATTGACGCCCTGACGCTGGAGGGCTTCCGCAACTACGACCGGCAGGCCCTGACCTTCCACGACAGCTGCAACGTCATCTACGGCGAGAATGCTCAGGGCAAGACGAATCTGCTGGAGGCCATGGTCTATCTCTCCTGCGGCAAGTCACCACGGGCCAGAGCGGACCGGGAGCTCATCGGCTTCGACCGGGACAAGGCCCGCATCCTGGGGCAGATGTTCACACGGGACCGGGAGTTCCGCACGGAGGTGGAGCTGTTCCGTGGCCGCCGCCGCAAGGCCAGCGTCAACGGCGTTCCCGCTAAGAACAACGCCGCCCTCTCCGACGTGCTGCACACCGTGTTCTTCTCCCCGGAGGATCTGATGCTCATCCGGGAGGGGGCTGCCGCCCGCCGGCGGTTCATGGATCTGTCCCTCTGCCAGCTGCGGCCCCGGTACGGGGAGGCACTGGCGGAATACCACCGGCTCTATGAGCACAAGACCCGCATTCTCCGGGACAGCGGCGACTACCCCCAGCTGCTGGCCACCCTGCCGGACTTCAACCGGCGGCTGTGTCAGGTGGGAGCGGTGCTGATCCACTACCGGGCCCGTTACTGCCGGGCGCTGGCGGAGTATGCGGCGCAGGCCCACTACGAGTGCTCCGGCCAGCGGGAGGAGTTGGAGCTGCGATATCAGACGGTCAGCACCGTTCACGACCCCTTTCTCCCGCAGGAGCAGCTGTTTGCGGCCCTGATGGAGCATCAGCAGAGCCATGAGCAGGCGGAGATCGCCTCCCGGCTGTGCCTCTCCGGCCCCCATAAGGACGATCTGGAAGTGCTGGTCAACGGCCGCAGCGCCCGTCAGTTCTGCTCACAGGGACAGGTCCGCACGGCGGCGCTGGCCCTGAAGCTGGCGGATCGGGAAATTCATAAAAACACCATGGGGGAATACCCCATCATGCTGCTGGACGACGTGCTGTCGGAACTGGATCCCCGGCGGCAGGAGTATGTCCTCAACCGCATCGCCGGGGGGCAGGTGTTCATCACCTGCTGCGAAAACGACCGGCTGGACACCCTGCTCTCCGGCAAGGTGTTCCATATCCGTGGCGGGGAGGTGCTGACATGAGCTATCTGCACATCGGCAAGAACGTCATGGTCAGCCGCCGCCGCATCATCGGCGTGTTCGATCTGGACATCACCTCCCAGTCCCCCCGAACCAGAGAGTTTCTGGACCGGGCGGAGAGGGACGGCGTGGTGCTGGACGCCTGCGACGATATCCCCAAGTCATTTCTGGTGTGCGACCACCCTTACCATAAGCAGCTGGTCTATATCTCCCAGCTGAACACACAGACGCTTCACAAGCGCACGGAAAACGATCAACCTGCCGTCACCGGCGGGCAAGGAAAGGAAAGAACCCATGTCTGAACTGGAAAAAGTAACCGCCGTCACCACGGAGTATGACGCTTCGGAAATTCAGGTGCTGGAGGGACTGGAGGCGGTGCGCAAGCGCCCCGGTATGTATATCGGCTCCACCTCCGCCTCCGGATTGCACCATTTAGTCTACGAGATCGTGGACAACGCCATCGATGAAGCGCTGGCAGGCTACTGCACGGATATCACCGTCACCATCAACGAGGGCAATACCATCACCGTCACCGATAACGGACGTGGTATCCCCGTGGATATCCAGAAGCAGACCGGCCGCCCGGCGCTGGAGGTGGTATATACCGTACTGCACGCCGGCGGCAAGTTCGGCGGCGGAGGCTATAAGGTCTCCGGCGGACTTCACGGTGTGGGCGCCAGCGTGGTCAACGCCCTCTCCGAGTGGCTGGAGGTGGAGGTCCACAAGGGCGGGAAAATCTATCAGATGAAGTTTTCCCGTGGCGCCATCACTCAGGAGATGACCGTCATCGGTGACACCGATCACACCGGCACCACCGTCCGCTTCAAGCCCGACGGCGAGATGTTTGACACGCTGGAGTACGACTATGAGACCCTCCACACCCGGATGCGGGAGCAGGCGTTTTTGAACGCCGGTCTGCGGATCTCCATCGCTGACCGCCGCCCCGGACAGGAGCAGGAGGACACCATGTGCTACGAGGGCGGCATCCGGGAGTTCGTCACCTGGATCAACCGCAACAAGACCCCACTGCACGAGGAGGTCATCTACATGGCCGGTGCCAAGGGGGACTCCACGGCGGAGATCGCCATGCAGTATAACGATAGCTACGCCGAGACCATGGTCTCCTTTGCCAATGACATCCACACCCCGGAGGGCGGTATGCACGAGACGGGCTTCAAGGCGGCCCTGACCCGTGTGCTCAACGCCTACGGCATCAAGTACGGCATGATCAAGGAGGGGGACAAGGTCTCCGGCGAGGACGTCCGGGAGGGCATCACCGCCGTGATCTCCGTAAAGCTGACGGAGGCTCAGTTCGAGGGCCAGACCAAGGCCAAGCTGGGCAACGCCTATATCCGCACGCTGGTGGACGGCCTTGTCTCCGACCAGCTGTCGGTGTATCTGGAGGAGCATCCGGTGGTGGATATGAAGCTGATGATTTTGACATGGGCTCACTCCAGGACGGAACCGAAGAAGTAGATGGGCGCTTGCAGGGGATTATCGATAAGCTCAACGAGCTGAAATCTTCTCTCGTAAAAGGATTCTGGGATGGCCTGGGGGATACGGCAGTATTTGATGATATCCAGAAGCACATTGACGGGATCAGAATCAGTCTTATAGATATCGTAACTGATTCTGACATACAAAAAGCAGCCGAAGAGTTTGCGAATACATTTGCGTATAACCTGGGGCGTGTATCTGGCTCGGTTGCATCTATTGGCCTGACTATTGCTGATAATCTGCTTGGCGGCATTGATCTTTATCTGCAGCAGAATGCGGGGCGAATTAAAGATTATCTCATTTCCATGTTTAACATTGGCGGTGAGATCTCGCGGATTGCGGGAGATTTTTCTTCTGCGGTGGCAGATATTTTTTCTGTGTTCCGGAGTGATTCAGCGAAGCAGATTACGGCGGATATCATTGGTATTTTCAGTTCTTCGTTCCAGGGAGTTACGGAGCTTGGCGGAAAGTTTGCGAGGGATATCCTGCAACTGATTACGAAGCCGATTACGGATAATGCCGATCAGATTAAGCAGCGTGTTCAGGGATTGCTGGATGAACTGCAGCCATGGTTTGATAAGCTGAAAAAACTGGTAGATGGTCTGTGGGACGGTCTTAATACGGCTTATGATACGGTTGCGAAGCCTGTATTTGATGCGTTTACGACTGCATTATCGGCTGTTGTTGATTGGCTTACAAAATCGCAGGAAAACTTTGATATAGCTGTAGGATCGGTCACTGCATTTTTTGCTGCCTGGGAAGTTATAAAGCTTGGCGAATTTATCATTAATGCTGGCGGTGTTGTGAGTATGCTTTCTGGATTGGCGGCTGGCTTTGCGGCGAACACAGCAGCTGTCGTTGCCCATGCCAGTGCATTGCTGGCCGATAAGCTGGAGACTGCGGCAATCGTTGCATTGTATGCTAAGGATTTTGTGGTAAATCTGGCGCTTGGAACAGCAGCTCTTGTGAAGCAGGCTGCGCAGTTTGCTATTAACACAGCTGCAAAGATTGCAGATACTGCAGCGCAGACTGCACAGACGGCAGCAGCAGAGTTATGGTGTGCAGCCAACAATTCTGTCCTTTTGGAACTCATTCAGCAGGTGGCTCAGTTTGCAGCCAGTACCGCTGCCAAAATAGCGGATACTGCGGCACAGGTAGCCATGACAGCGGCAACTGTGGCCTGGAATGCTGTATGCGCAATAGCAACGGCGGTAACAACGGCATTGGGAGCAGCTATTGCCTTTCTTACCAGTCCGATCGGTCTGGTTATTATTGCCATTACTGCGCTGATTGCTGCAGGTGTCCTGCTGTATAAGCACTGGGATACGGTTAAAGAATATGCAGCGGCAATCTGGGATGCAATCCGGGAACTGATCAGCGCAGCTATTGATGCGGTGAAGGAGTTTGTTTCTGATACACTGGATGTTATCAGGGCAAAGTGGGAAGCAGCCTGGAACAGTATCAAGACATTTGCACAGTCTGTTTGGAATGCAATAAAAACTGTGGTGCAGACAGCCATTGAGATGGTGAAAACAATCATAGTAACAGTGGTGGATGCGATCACAGCACAGTGGGAATTTAAATGGAACCTCATTAAGGCATTTATCACAACACTATGGAATGCAATTAAGCTGTTGGCAAGTGGTAACTTCGAAGCTATCCGTGACAAACTTTCCGAAATCTGGGATTCCGTGAAAGCCACAATCGAGGAAAAATGGACTGCGATTAAAGAGTGGTTTGCAGGTATCTGGCAGAATATCAAGGATATCTTTAAACTGGATGAGATGCTTGAGATTGGTAAAGGTATCATGAACAAGCTCTGGGACGGCATGAACGAGATCTGGAAGGATATAAAAAAATGGCTGAGTGATGCGGCTGATTTTGTTGGTAGCGCCTTCAATTCTGTGATTGACAAAGCTAAGAGCACCTTTAAGAAAGCCCAGAAAGAAGCCGAAGAAGATGACGAAGACGACGGTGGTGGCGTAACATCGAATGGAACGGTGACAGCCGGTAGCGGAAAATCTTCATCATCTGGCGGTCCTGGTGTAAAGGGACATGCTTCTGGCGGTTTCCCTGCATCTGGTCAAATGTTCGTAGCACGCGAGAACGGCATTCCGGAGATGGTCGGCAGTTGGGGCGGACGTGCTGCAGTAGCGAATAACCAGCAGATTACCCAGGGCATCACTCATGCCGTCCAGAGTGGCATGAGATCCTGCATGGCTCCGTTAGTATCCAAGGTGACAGCCATTGCACAGAATGCAGCACCGCCGCTGACAACAGTGGGTAGCGCAAGCAAGCCATATTATGCGGATGCTCAGATGCTTCAGAACCTGGCTGATCGGGCTATGGGTCTTGATACTACGAGCATGAGTGAACAGTATCTTGTGGTGATGGTGGATCTGCTAAAACAGATTATTGAGTTGATTGAAAATATGGACTTGACTGTCAATATCGATATCAGAGAAATCAAAAAGAAATTGACGGATCTGGAAAAACGATCCGGTTACACTTTGAAGACAACGTAAGGAGGCGGTAACATGGCGGTAATTACAATCAACGGTCGGGAGTTTCCGTCTCCCGACATCGGTGGAAATCTGGTTGTAGCTACGAACGTGAGCGATGGGAAGAATGCCTATGGAGAGTTTGTTGGTCAGAAGGTTGGACGAGATCAGTATAAGTTTGATTCCCTGCAGTGGAAATTTCTGGATGCTGCCACTTGGGCGGCTATGCTGCAGGAGTTCGATAAGTTCGTGGTAACGGCCCGGATTCCGGATATGGTGAATAATTGTTTCCGGACGATCCGGATGTATCCTGGAAACCGGACGGCAACGCCGATCCGGTTCAATGCTTCCGGACTTCCTACCATGTATCAGGATTGTAAGGTTAATATCATAGACTGTGGGGTGGTGGAGTAATGCAGGCGGTAAGCAATGCGTACAAGCAGGAGATGAAAAAGCAGCTTCGCGATCACTCATACATGCGTGTCAGCATTGGTCTGATTAACCAGGAAGCTCAGGCATCGGCTAGTGTACCGGAGCCGGAGCAGTATACCTACTACAGTAATTTGACCTGGCCGCTTAATAACTATGAGGTGAGCGAGTTATACGAAACCTGTGATCAGGATTACAGTGCTGTGGATGGCAGCATGTACTTTTTGCCGAGGAAGCGAATGGATGCTGTACTTAACCAGGGAATTGTCACAGACGGCCTCCTGGGAGCTGTGGAGATTCGGTTTCCTGTGCAGCATGATATCAAAGGCCTCACCATTGAATTTGGCAAAGCTTATCCGGTGGATTTTAATATTGAATCGGATAATGGTACAGTAGAAATCACGGGGAATACTGCTGGGCATTTTGTAACAGAGGAAATCTTTACGGGTGCTACCTTTCTTCGAATTGTGCCGGTAAAGATGGTAAACGGACAGAGCCGTTTGCGGGTTCATAAGATTACCATGGGGATTGGCATCTATTTTGACAACCAGAAGATATTGTCAGCAACCAAGAAGGAGCGGATCAGTCCGATTATGGAAGATCTTCCAACCATTGATCTGAGCATCACTATTGATAATAAGAATCGTGCATACGATATTGAAAATGAAGAGAGTACAGTAAATTTCTTAGAAAACGGTCAGGAAATCAATGTGATTTACGGCCAGGAACTGGACAATGGAAGTGTAGAATGGATACCGGGCACCACAGTTTATCTCCGGGAATGGTCAGCTGATGATGAGGAGATGAGCTTTACAGCAACAGACCGTTTTGACGGCATGGATGGGACATATCGGCGAGGTAAGTTTTATCCGGATGGAATCAGCCTGTACAACCTTGCCATCGATGTGCTTGAAGATGCGGGTGTGGATAGCCGTACATATTGGTTAGATGGTTATCTGAAGAGTGTTAAGGTTTGCAATCCAATTCCGGTGGTTACGCACAAAGAGGCGCTGCAGCTGATTGCTAATGCAGGACGATGCATCTTATATCAGGACCGGTCAGGGAATATCTTCATGAAAACCAGTTTTGTTCCAGATATGAAAGCAAGTTCGGAGAACGAGGCTTATTTTTCTAGGACAGCATCAATACTGGAAAAGACGGGAAAAAGCACTTATGCCACAGCGGAAAAAGATCACACGGATGCAACGGCAGAGCAGTTCTTTCTGCCGCGAGATGGAACATATCTGGATGTGGGTTATGTGTCGGAAGCCGTAGCGGATGAATTTGGGAGATTTGAGGAGAATCCCAGGGTTGTAATCAGCCTGGAGGCGCGTTATAAATGCTTCGGTCTCACATTGGAATTCGGCAGAAATTACCCAGCTGAAATGGTCTTCAGATCCTTTTTATCTGGCGAGCTTCAGGAGAAATATAAGGTGTCCTCATTATCTGAAGTGACTGTGGTCAGCCATGAGTTTCCGGAATTTGATAAGCTAGAACTTGAATTTACGAAAGGTGCGCCGCGCAACCGTGTGACTTTGAAACAGGTTACATTTGGAGACAGCACAGATTATGAACTGTCATATGGTAAGGAACTTACCAAGACCCCAAAAGGCACGCAGTTGTCAAAAGTCAGAGAGTTACAGATGACCAGGACAAACTACTCACCAGGACTTGAAAAGCGTCAGCTTGCGAAAGAAACGATTCCGGCTGGAAAGACGGAACATACCTTTTATTTGAACACGGCATCCCATGGGTATGACGTAGAGACGACTACGGGGGATGAGGTAAAAATCATCGACAGCACAGCTTATTACGTTACGGTAGAGATCTCCGGAGAATCTGAAACGGAAGTGATCATCAATGGATACGAGTACAACGCGGCGCAGGCCGTGGTCACCAGGCAGCTAAATCCTACCGGCACGGTTGAGGCATGGGAGAATCCGTTGGTGTCAACATCGGAGCATGCAGCAGATCTTGCTGAGTGGGTAGGTAACTATCTGCGCGCAGATCGGGAGTATGATCTGAACTATCGTGGAGAGCCGCGAATTGATGCAAACGATATTGCATTTCTGGAAAACAAATATGTTCCGGATCTGCTTTTACGGATCTATGAGCATACATTAAAATTCAATGGCGCTCTGTCCGGCACCATAAAGGCAAGGAGGGATATGAGTAATGTGGCAGCAGCCAAAAACAGACTGGCAGTCCAGTGATTTCTTCAACATTGAGGACTATAATCGCATAAAGGGGAATCTGAATGAAATCCGGCAGCAGGCTCTTATCCTGTGGCCGGATTTTGAATTTGAGGATATGGGGGAGGACAAGACCTATTCTGATTATGGTTTTTATGCGGATGAGATTAATCGGTTCGAAGTCAATGTGGACCATATCTGCGATGGGGTATTTCCTTTTGCTGTTGGCGAGAGAAAAACTTTTTACGAAAACCAACCTTTCATTGACTGGAAAGAGTTGAATCGAATCGAGGAAGCGTGCCGACTGATGTACAGCAATATACAGGGGCGTATCAATGGTCGACGCAGGCTTGCGTTTACCTTAAACGGAGGAGTGATATGTTAAAAACGGATTATAAGGACGCCATGTATGAAGGTGCCCGCAAGTACAAAATTACAGCAAACGCAGATGGTACATCTGGAATTATAGACGAAACAACATACACACAGGAAGGAGATCCTTTTGGTGCGAATGATATCAACGCAACCAATGCAGCCATTAACAGCCTGTTGGGAGAACCGGTCTACGTTACCTTTTTGGAATCAGCCTGGACCGGCACAGAGCCGCCATACACCCAGACCGTGGCAGTAGATGGCGTGACTGCCGAGGATAACCCGATGCTTGTGTCGGCTCTGAAAGACAGCGCTACTGTAGAGGAGCATAGAGTTTATAACAAAGCCTTCGGGATCATCGCTGCCGGCATCGGCATTACAGCGGATGGCAGCGTAACCTATAAGGTGTACAAAAAGCCGGCTGCGGATGTCATGGTCGGTCTGAGAGGAGTGTGAGAACGTGGGAAAGATAACAGCAACGGGCATTGGCAGCTCAGTCGGATCGGATGACTGTACTGCAGGCAAGGCACAGGTGCTTGCGGGCTATATAGCCGTTACCAGTGACTCGGATGACGAGCCTGTAGAAGGCACCATGCCGAACAACGGCGAGCAGAGCGCCACGTTAAAATGTGGTCAGAGTAAGCAGATTCCAGCAGGATACACACCAGGTGGAACAGTGACAGCAGCAGATCTGGCATCGCAGACTGGAGCAACTGCGGCAGCTAATCAGATTTCCTCCGGAAAGACGGCATGGGTAAATGGTAAACAAGTGACTGGAACACTAACCGAGAGGGGGCAATACCAGAGTGGCGGGGCTGCATTTACAGGGAGTTATTTTGCTGTTAACTCACTGCCAGAAGGTATCTATAGAAAGAATGGAGCTTCCTGGGCGCCAGAAGCGCGATGTACAGCGGATCAGCTGCGAAATGTACTTGGTATTACTGCTGGAAAAATTAAAAAAGGCGAAGTTATCGCTGGCGTAACTGGAACCTGGGAGGGGTATGTGGCTAATCCAACGGACTTGTATTATAAAGGTTCCAACCCAGCAGGGTTCTATGTATCAGATAATGGAGGTGGGTATTGTTCAGCGTCATTTGATGGAGTATATATTACTGTAACATCGACTACAACAGGTGCTAATGGGTTAACGATAACTGCTGGAAGAACTTATAATCTATCTGGATATTCAAGACTTATAATCGAATTAAATGTAAGCAAAGCTACTTATTATAATAATACGAATGGTGGGCTATTTTTTAAGAATGGAAGTGAAGAACTTGGACGGCTCTGGCAGGACGGGTTATTTGGAACTGTAGGGCAGAAAACATATTCGTTCGACCTAAGCAATGTGCAAAAAGTTGTTACACCATCTCTTGATTTTATAGTACGTCAAGCAGTCATTCAGATTACTCGTATACGGTTGGCCTGACGTCAATCCTCAATCATTATACGAAGAACATAATAAAACAACAACTAGATAAAATAGGAGGAAATAATGAAGGCATTAGTTATTTATGATACGACCGGAAAAATCTGGTCAGTCACCTACGGTATAACAGAAACTCCGCAAGGGCTTCTTTGTATGTTTGTTGATATGCCAGATGGAGCCATGCTGGAATACATTGATGTGACAGACTCGAAGAATCCGAAGCCTGTATTCTCGTATCTTCCAGAGTCTGACATTGGAAAATTACAGAAAAAAGTGAACGAATTACAGGCGGCAAATGAAGAACTTTCTTCGACTATGGATTCTTTGTTAACCGAAGTGATTCCAAACCTTATGAGTGTAGAATAAAAAATTAAAGGAGATACAAAATGATGAGTACTTTTATTGCAAAACAGATTATGAAACAGGCTGACAAATCCCTCGAACTTGGCCGGGCAAAGTATAAAGCATACTTTGTTAAAACCAAATTATATCTTAATTGGAAAGATGAGGTAGACACAATTCTTTCAACTGATGGATATGAGAACTGCATTGTCATCGAGTAAATATTACATATGCGTCGGAGCCATCCGTTAAATGGCAGAAAGGACTACATATGAGTATCAAACGCAAAACCGAAACCCCGAACATTCCTTACGGCCCGGCAACCGGAGTACCGACTCCGGAACCGCACAATGAGGCCTTAAGCACCGGCCCGGATCACGAGTACCGCAAGGACAGCACTCCGGGTACTGCAGATCATGCAGAGCCGAGACATGTGCAGGGCGGCCCCGGTCACAAAAATTGTGACCACGAGTAAATAAGCGAAGAAAAAGCACCCGAATCCACAGGCAAGAGGATTTTCGAGTGCTTTTTGATAAGGTTTGACTACTTTTGATAATTATAACATGATTTTTAGAAGGAGGCAAACAGATAAATGACAAGGAGCACGTGTATGACAGTACAGGTTTTAGCGGCGGGATTGGTCGCATACCTCAGCGAGAAGCTGGGGTTTACTTTTTATTTGCTTGGGATTTTATTTGTCCTTATGGTGATTGACTATTTTTCTGGCATGGGTGCGAGCGCAATCGAAGCACTGGACCATCCTGGAGATAACCATTACGGATGGAGCAGCCGGAAAGGCGCTAAGGGCATCGTGAAGAAGGTAGCATATTTTTGTGTGATCGTGGCAGCAATGGCCATAGATTATGTACTTATTAAGGCATCCGGTCAGCTGGGCTTATCATTGCCTGTCAATGTGAGACTGTCTTTATTGGTAACGGCATGGTATTTGGTCAACGAAGCATTATCGATTACAGAAAACGCCGGACGCATGGGCGCGCCGGTTCCAGAATGGTTGGCGAAGTATATTGCTGTCTTGAAAAATAAGATTGATGGACAGGTAGATAAGAAAGAATAGAAGGGGGTGATCCAGATATCTCCCGTCGGCAGACCGGGTGAAGGCTGCCGTTGCGATGTCGCAACAGGGCGGTTTCGTGCCGCCCTTACACATAATAAAGAAGAGAGGACAAATCAATGATGAAAGCAATGTTATCTCAGCCGATGGCTGGAAAAAGTGAAGAAGAAATCAAAGCAACCAGAGAACAGGCAATCAAAGTACTGGAGTCAAAGGGATATGAGGTCGTAAACACTTTATTTACCGATGAGTGGTACAGTGATGAGCACATGAAGGAGCGTGGTGTGGTACAGATTCCGCTTTGCTTCTTGGCAAAGAGTTTAGAAAAAATGTCTCTGTGTCACGCAGTTTACTTTTGCAAGGGCTGGGAACAGACGCGAGGCTGTCGGTTGGAGCATGATGCAGCAGTAGCATATGGTCTGACTGTCATTTACGAAGAGTAGGAGGGAGTATTTCATGAATTTTACAGAAGCATTTAAAGCCATGAAACAGGGTGCAAAGGTAAAACTTCCAGGCTGGGGAGGGTACTGGTACTGGGATCCGGAGAAGGAAACCATCATGATTCAGTGCAGACCACAGGATTCTGATAAGGGCGAGCTCCTGGATATCAGGGAAACGCAGCGTGTTGAATACACTATGCTGAACATGCAATCTGACGAGTGGGTGATTGCTGATGAAAGTAACTGTCCGGTACTTGGAGGCATTGCTACATTTTCATTTGCAGATGCCATCCGGTATCTTAAACGAGGATTGAAGGTGGCACGACAGGGATGGAATGGAAAAAAACAGTATATCCAGTTAGCAACAGCGATCTCTTACAAAGCTGCTGACGGCGAGATTGTAAACTGCGATCATGATGCTATCGGAAACAAGGCAATCGCGTTTGTTGGCACTAGTGGCGTACAGATGGGATGGCTTGCATCACAGGCAGATATGCTGGCGGACGACTGGATGTTTGCAGAGTAGGAGGGCAAATAGCATGGGAAACAAAGAATTTATCGCATTATGCAAAAAACATGTGGTGGATTATTTTAATGAAAATGTGGACAAGACTGATCAGAAGCGAATCTGTGAGGATGATGTTTTTGTTGTCTGGTCCTGTAAGACTCTCCAGAATCATAAGGCGCTGCTCAGCACTACCGTTTCGGATGGTATGTACTACGAGCTGACCTATAATGGGGATAAGCATGAGCTGTACTTTGATGCCTATAAAAAATGGCAGAATATCTGCTTTGAAGTAAAGGAGTAATACCATGAGAGACATTACTTTGTGCCACCCACGCCTGCAGCGTATCGCTAACGCCTGGATGAAAGCCTGCGCCACCGAGGGCATCACCGTAGCCATCAGCGAGACTTTACGCACCGCAGCGGAGCAGGACGCTCTTTATGCTCAGGGCCGTACCAAGCCCGGCAACATCGTAACCAACGCCAAGGGCAGCAGCTACCGCTCACAGCATCAGTGGGGCATTGCCTTTGACTTTTATCTTAAGATGGATATCGACGGGGACGGCAAGATCTCCGATGATGCCTACAATGACAGCAAAGGTTATTTTAAGCGGGCCGCCGAAATCGCCAAAAAACTGGGTCTTGCCTGG
>ENA-OOZN01001155-OOZN01001155.1-human-gut-metagenome-genome-assembly--contig:-NODE-1155-length-19034-cov-4.133042_pt1 | contig 19034 bp, 20 predicted proteins | sample MGYA00241187_ERZ501397 | MGnify/ENA primary metagenome ERZ501397 (study PRJEB25962, sample SAMEA2042921) | human gut metagenome | biome: human gut; feature: human-associated habitat; material: faeces... | reverse complement strand
TGCGGCTATATGCTGGAAATCCAGCGCCGCCACGCGGCGCGCGCCATGCAGGCCTGCCGCGCGGGCGGCGTGCTGCCGGTCAAGGTGCTTTTCGTCTCGGATGACGGCATGCAAGAGGTGGCGCTATGATCTATCTCGACAGCGCCGCCACGACGTTTCAAAAGCCCGCTGCGGTGCAGCGGGCCGTCGTGCAGGCGATGCGCACGATGAGCTCGCCCGGGCGCGGCGGGTATGCCGCGGCGCAGCAGGCCGACGAGCTGCTGTTTCGCTGCCGCAGTGCAGCCGCGGAGCTCTTCTCCGTGCCGTCGAGCGAGCAGGTCGTTTTCACGATGAACGCGACGCATGGTCTGAACATCGCCATCAAGAGCCTTGTCCGCCCGTGCGGGCGGGTCGTCATCTCAGGCTATGAGCACAACGCCGTCACGCGGCCGCTGCACGCGCTGGGCGCGGAGGTCATCGTCGCCGCCGCGCCGCTTTTTTCGCCGCAGGAGACGGTCGAAGCCTTCGAGCGCGCGCTTGCGCATGAGCCCGATGCCGTTATCTGCACGCATGTCTCCAATGTCTTCGGCGCTATTTTGCCAATTGAGCGCATCGCGCAGCTCTGCCGCGGCGCAAGCGTGCCGCTCATCATCGACGCGTCTCAATCTGCGGGCTCGCTGCCGATCGACTTTTCCGCGCTCGCGCCCGCATTCCTTGCCATGCCGGGGCATAAGGGACTTTACGGCCCGCAGGGGACGGGGCTGCTGCTCTGCGGCAGCGACGCGCTCCCGCTCATTGAGGGCGGCACAGGCAGCGAATCGCTGCGCCAGAGCATGCCGGACTTTCTTCCCGACCGTCTGGAGGCAGGGACGCACAACGTTCCTGGCATCGCGGGGCTCGAAGCGGGCATCGCCTTCGTGCGCGCGCAGCGCCCGGAGCGCATCCTGCACCACAGCCGCGCGCTCATCCGTCGAGCAGGAGAGGGCCTCGGCAAAATTCCAAATGTACACGGATTTCTCTCGCTGGAGGCAAGCTTGCAGGCAGGGGTCTTATCGTTCACGGTGGACGGCCTTTCGCCAGAAAGTGTCGCCGAGAAGATGGCAAAGCGCGGTATCGCGCTGCGCGCGGGGCTGCACTGTGCGCCGTTCGCGCACAAAACGGTGGGGACTTTGCCCGACGGAACGGTGCGGCTGAGCGTTTCCGCCTTTAATCGCGAAAGCGAGATCGACACGTTTCTTTCCTCTCTGCGCGCGATCGCGGCAGGTCAGGCAAAAAACTGAGATTTCATAGAAAATTCATCGCTCTACCGTTGCAATTTGGAGTGTTTCATATTAGAATAAGTAATAACTATTGCTTAAGGGGAGCGTGCCTATGGAATTTGTCATGCCCATCCTGGAAGGCGCGTGGCGCTATGTGCTCACGCTCAGGATCTCGGACTATCTTGATATCGCGCTGATGGCGTATGCGATCTATTGGCTTTTAAAGCTCGTCGGCACGTCGAAGGTCGAGAGCGTCGGCAAGGTGATCCTGCTGTTCCTGCTGGCGCTGATGCTCTCGGACGCGTTCTCGCTCAACGGAATTTACTTCCTTTTGAGCCATATTCTCTCACTCGGTGCGCTGGCGCTCATCGTGCTCTTCCAGCCCGAGATCCGCCGCCTCATCGATCAGCTCGGCTCGAGCCGCTGGCGCTCGTTCAACCCCTTCGCGCGCACGCAGCAGGTCTCGGCCATTGAAAACGCCATCGCGCAGACGGTGCTCGCCTGCACGGAAATGTCCAAAACGCGCACGGGCGTTCTCATCGTCTTCGAGCGTGAAATGGCGCTGGACGACATCGCCCGCACGGGCACGATCGTCGACGCGCGCGTGAGCAGCGAGCTTCTCAAAAATATTTTCTTCGTTAAGGCGGCCATGCACGACGGCGCGGTCATCATGCGTGACGGGCGGCTGCTCGCGGGCGGTTGCATGCTGCCGCTCTCGAAAAACGTAAACCTGAGCCGCGACCTTGGCATGCGTCACCGTGCGGGCATCGGCATGAGCGAGAATTCCGACGCGGTCGTCGTCATCGTCTCGGAGGAGACGGGGACGATCTCCGTCGCCATCGGCGGCCTTTTAAAGCGCCACCTGATGCCCGAGACGCTCGAAAAGCTGCTCATCAATGAGCTTGTCCCGCAGGAGCCCACCGAACAGGACGACAAACTCCACATGAAGCTCTTGAAGCTCCTCAGTGCCGGAAAGGGGGACAAGGACGATGAAAAGTAAGCGCCGCAAGATCTTCTACGTTGCATTGTCCATCCTCATCGCGGCAACGATCTGGTTCTACGTGAACAACAAGGAATCTGTGACCGTGTACGTCCATGACGTGCCGATCGAATTTCTCAACGAGGACACGTCGCTTGCCGACAAGGGCCTCATGCGCATCAGTGGGGACGAGGATATCACCGTCGATTTAAAGCTCCAGATGCCGCGCAACGTCGTCTACGACTTTGACACGAGCGAGCTGCGGCTCGTGAGCGACCTTTCGACCATCACCTACGCGGGCAAGCAGTCCGTCAGCTACACGATCCTGTACCCTTCGAAGGTCTCGTCGAGCAGCGTGAAGGTCGAATCGCCGACCATCCGCACCGTTCAGGTCGAGATCGGTGAGCTCAACAAGAAGGACATCGAGATCCGCTGCAAGGTCGTCGGCAATGTGGCCGAGGGCTACATCGCCGGCACGGTCGAGATGCTGCCCGAAACGCTCGAGGTGCGCGGCCAGCAGGCTGACATCATGCAGATCAGCTACGCGCAGGTCACGCTCGACATCGAAAATGCATCCTCCACGGTCGTGGAGCTGCTCGACTATGAGCTCTATGACTTCAACGACCAGCTCATTGAGAGCAAGAACATCCATCCCATGAGTGAAAACGTGCAGGTGACGATGCCGGTGCTCAAGGTGAAGGACGTTCCGCTGACCGTCAACTTTATCGAATCCGCGGGCTCGCGGCTCGAGAATTACACCTATACGCTCAGCCACAGCAGCATCACCCTTTCCGGTGATGCGACGCAGATGGCAGGCATCAGCGAGATCTCGCTCGGCACGCTCGCGCTTGAGGACGTGCAGGGCTCGGAGACGCTGACCTATGACATTCTCATTCCCGACGGGGTGAACAACTTAAGCGGGATCACAAGCGCTACGCTCACGATCAGCAGCGGCGACATCAGCACGAAAGAGGTCGAGGCGACGCACTTCAGCTACGAGAATTTCTCAGGCGATCACACCGTCACCGTCGTGACCTCGTCACTGCCCGTCACGCTGCGAGGCTCCGCAAGCGACCTTGAGGCCATCTACGGGCGCGAGGTCCACGTCATTGCAGACCTATCCGACATCGCCGCCGACAGCGGCAGCTACACCGTTCCCGCCCGCATCGAGGTGAGCGGCTACGACGTGGGCGCGGTCGGCACTTATGAGGTCACCGTTCACATCAGCTAAGCCAATTTGCAAAAGGAGACAGCATGACTCAGATCGCAACAGTAGAAAAAATCCTTCCCGGCGGCATGGCGGAGATCTCCGTCCCGCGCAAGTCCGCCTGCGGCCACGACTGCGAGGAGTGCGCAGGCTGCGGCGTATCGGGTGCAAGCGTGCGCGCCGTCGCGCGCAACGACGCCCGCGCGGAAGTTGGACAAAAGGTCGTGGTCGAGAGCAGCACGAAGAATCTGCTCGGCGTGATGCTCCTCGTCTATCTTCTGCCGATCGTGCTGTTTCTTGTCGGCTACTTTGCGACCGGCGCGCTCGAAAGCGAGGGACTGCGCTATACCATCGCCATCGCGGCATTTTTGATTGGCATCATCCCCGCGATCATCTGCGACCGCCGCACGAAGAAAAACGGCAAGCTGACGTTCACCATCGTGCGTCTTTTCTAAGGCATGTTTGGTTACATCAGGCCGTCCAAGCCGCACCTCAGCGAGCAGGACGAAGCGCGCTTCCAGTCCGTTTACTGCGGGCTGTGCCACGAGCTCGGGCGAAAGTACGGCTTTGCCGCCCGCTTTGTGCTGAATTTCGACTTCACGTTCCTTGCTATCCTGCTCTCCGACGCGCAGGAGCCGGAATGCGAGAGCTGCCGCTGCGCGGCGCATCCGTGCAAGGCACAGTGCGTCATGGCGCACACCGTCGCGCTCGAAACGGCGGCAGACCACAGTCTGGTGCTCGCCTGGTGGCAGCTTCGCGACCATATTGAAGACCACGGCTTTTTCAAAGCCATCCCATACCGGCTCGCGGCGCTTTTGCTGCGCGGCGCTTACCGCAAGGCGAGGACGTTCGTGCCGGAATTTGACGCCTCCGTGCAGCGGCACCTAAATGATCTGCACGAGCGCGAGCGGGAGCACTGCGCCTCGCTCGATCAGGCCGCCGAGCCTTTCGCCGCGCTGATGGCGGACATCGCCGACTGTGTCGATGACGAGATGCGGCGGCGCGTGATGAAGGAAATTTTCTACCACCTCGGCCGCTGGATCTACTTGGTCGACGCGGCAGATGACTTTGAAAAGGACGCGCACTCAAATTGCTACAATCCGCTGCGCTATCGCTATGAGCTTGATGGCGACAAGCTGGACGAGCAGAGCAGGGAAGCCGTCGCCGCCTCGCTCGACCTCTCCGTGCACCGCATGGCGAGCGCTTACGCGCTGCTCTCCTGCGGCGTGTGGACAAGCATTTTAGACAGCATTTTTTACGAGAGCCTTTACGGGATTGGCAGCGCCGTTCTCAAGGGCACGTATCATAAGCCCCCGCGCAGAATACACTTCCGCATCAAGGCGGAGAAAAACGAGGAAACCGTATGAATGACCCCTATCAGATCCTAAATATCCCGCCGACGGCGACTGACGAGGAGGTCAAGCGCGCTTACCGCGACCTTGCCCGCAAATACCACCCGGACAATTACCACGATAACCCGCTGGCCGATCTCGCGCAGGAAAAAATGAAAGAGATCAACGAGGCCTATGACCAGATTCAGAAGCAGCGCAAGGCGTCTTCCGCCGCCTCGCAGAGCCACTCCTACGGCTACGGCAGCGGGAATAGCTATGGCAACTCCGCTTACGGCGGCGCCTATGGAGCGGGCTCGCTCAATCAAGTGCGCATGGCGATCAACCGCGGCGATATCTCGCTCGCTGAGCGTCTCTTAAGCGGCGTGAGCGACCACAACGCGGAGTGGAACTTCCTGATGGGCGTGGTCTGCTCGCGGCGCGGCTGGATGGACGAGGCCAAGCGCTATATGGAGACCGCCGTGCAGATGGACCCAAACAATCCAGAGTATCAGAACGCGCTCTCTGCGCTGACGGGGGCGGGCTACCGGCCCAACGGCTTCCGCTCGGTCCACACGGCCAATTTTGATGACAGCGCGTGTCTGCGCTGCTGCGCGGCATGGTCGTGCTGCACGCTCTTTAGCGGCGGCGGATGCTATTTACTGCCCTGCATTTACTACTGATTTTTGTTTAATCCTGTACTTTTCAGTTTTGTGTTTTTACTATATCATGGAGGAGAAGAATCGTGGTCAAAAGTATGACTGGCTATGGAAGAGCAAAAAAAACGCTCTCCAATCGCGATATCACCGTCGAGGTGCGCTCTGTCAACAACCGCTATCTTGACTGCACGGTGAAGCTGCCGCGCGCCTACATCTTCGCAGAGGACGCCATCAAGGGGCGCGTGCAGAAGGCCATCTCGCGCGGCAAGGTCGATGTGTTCGTCACCATCGACTCGACCGGTGCGGATGAAGAGGTCGTCGTGGTCAACGAGGGTCTGGCCCGCAGCTACTTAGAGGCGCTGCGCAAGCTCTATGAGATCGACGGCGGGAATTACCTTCAAAAGAAGTCCTACGCGGCGGACCTCGCCCGCATTCCGGACGTGCTGACCGTCACGAAGGCGGAGGAGGACCTGGAGTCCGTTGGCGCGGACATCTGCGAGGTGCTCGACGAAGCGCTCGCGTCCTATAACCAGATGCGCGCGACGGAGGGGAAGAAACTGGCCGAGGACATCGGCGGCCGCCTCACGACCATCGAAACGCTCACCGGCAAGGTCGAGGAGCGCTCGCCCGAAACGGTGCGCGAGTACCGCGAAAAGCTGACTGCGCGCATGCAGGAGATCCTGCAGAGCACGACGATCGACGAGTCTCGCATTCTGACCGAGGCCGCCATCTACGCCGACAAGATTGCCGTGGACGAGGAGACCGTGCGCCTGCGCTCGCACGTGTCGCAGCTGCGCGACATGCTGCTCTCCGACGAGCCCATGGGCCGCAAGATGGACTTTCTCATTCAGGAGGTCAACCGCGAGAGCAACACCATCGGCTCGAAGTGCAACGACGTCGCCATCGCGCGCGATGTGGTCGCGCTCAAGGCGGAGGTCGAAAAGATCCGCGAGCAGGTGCAGAACATCGAGTAAGGGGCGAAGCAAATGAAGCTGCTGAACATCGGATTTGGCAACATGGTGTCCGCCGAGCGTCTGATCGCCGTTGTCAGCCCTGACAGCGCGCCGATCAAGCGCCTCATTCAGGAGTCGCGCGAGCGCGGCATGCTGATCGACGCGACCTACGGCCGCAAGACCGCGTCGGTGTTCATCATGGACAGCGACCATGTGGTGCTCTCGGCCATCGCCGCTGACAAGCTGATCGCAAGGCTGGGCGTGGAAACGCTCGCCATGGAGGAGGAAGCATAGAAAATCATGTACAAGGGGAAAACATTCATCATCTCCGGCCCATCCGGAGTGGGCAAGAGCACAGTGCTCAAGGAGTTATTTCAGGATCGCGACGATCTTTATTTCTCCGTTTCCGCCACGACGCGCCCGCCGCGTCCGGGCGAGATAAACGGCGTCCACTATCACTTTACCGACGTCGACGAGTTCCGCAAGATGATTTCGGAGGACGCCTTTTTGGAGTATGCCGAGTATGTCGGCAACTTCTACGGCACGCCGAAAAAGTTTGTCGACGAGGCCATGGAGCAGGGGAAGGACGTCGTCCTCGATATTGAAGTGCAGGGTGCCTTGCAGGTCGTGCATAAGCGCCCCGATGTCGTGCGCATCTTCATCGCGCCGCCCTCGTGGCAGGCTCTCGAGGAGCGCCTGACGAGCCGCGGCACCGACAGCCCCGAAAAGGTGCAAAAGCGCCTCGTGCGCGCAAAGGTCGAGCTCCAGACCGCCAACACTTACGATTATTTCGTCATCAACGACACGGTGGAACGCGCCGTGCGCGAGATCAACGCCATCATGCTCGCCGAGCACTGCAAGCCCGCCGAGCGCATGGCTATCTTGTCTGAATAAGTTCAAAAATCAGCCGAGAAGGCAGAAGGAAGTAAACTATTATGATGCTTTATCCCGCTATGAGTCTGCTCAACAAGTACGTTGAGAACCGTTATCTGCTCGTCAACGTGGTCGCGCGCCGCGCCCGCCAGATCGCCGAGCAGGCCGACGAAGAGGGTTATCCCCTCTGCGAAAAGCCGGTCACCACGGCCATCAACGAGGTCGCTGCCGGTAAGCTCACCGCAGAGAACATCGACACGCACATCGCAAAGTAAGTCTTGAATAACGCAAAGGGGGAGACTGTATGACAGAGAAAATGCTTGCTCGCGTCGCAGTCTCTTCCGTTCCCTATGCCGCCGACCGGCTCTACACCTACCTTGTGCCGGACGAGCTCATCGGCAGCGCCGAGGTCGGCAAGCGCGTGACAATCCCCTTTGGGCGCGGAAACAGGCGCGTGGAGGGCTTTTTGCTCGAAGTCGGGCGCGAGGCGGCGACGTCGCCGCTCAAGCCCATCGACGCGGTGCTCGACGATGCGCCGCTGCTGGATGCAAAGGACATCCGCCTTGTGCGGTGGATGAAGGCGCGTTATTTCTGCACGTACTACGACGCGATCAAGACGATTTTACCCGGCGGCGTGTGGCTCCAATACCGCGAGCTGTGGCATGTGAACGGCGAGATTGGCGCGGAGGATGCGCTCTCGTCCGTCGCGCCGGATTCGCTCGAGGAAACGCTGCTGCGCGCGATGCTCAGCGCCAAGGAGATCGAGCGCGCCGCGCTCGACGAGCTCGGTGGCGAAAAGACGGCAAAGGCGCTCCACTCGCTTGAAGCCTGCGGCCTCGCCGTGCGCGAAGCAAAGCTGCGCCAGCGCTTACAGGACAAGTCTGTGCGCATGGTGTCGCTCTGTGTCAGCGCGGAGGACGCGCTTGCCGCGGTCGAGCCCAAGCGCCGCAGCGCACCCGTGCGCTATGCGGTCGTCGAGCTCCTCAGCCGCGAGGGCTGCCTATCCAGCAGCGAGATCAGCTATTACACCGGCGCGACGATGCAAACGCTGCGCGGCCTCAAGAAGGCCGGACTTGTCGAATTTTCTGAGCGCGAGGTGCTGCGCGTCAGCCGCTATGATGATGCGCCCGCGCGCGAGGACATTGTGCTCAACGGCGAACAGCAGGCCGCTTTCGACGGCCTCTGTACGCTCTTAGGCCGCGAGGGCGGCAGCGCCGCGCTGCTGCATGGCGTGACCGCCAGCGGCAAGACGCAGGTCTATATCAGGCTCATCGAAGAAGCGCTCACGCGCGGCAAGACCGCCATGCTGCTCGTGCCGGAGATCGCGCTGACGCCGCAAATGCTGCGCCGCTTTACGGCGCAGTTCGGCAGTGACGTCGCGATGCTGCACAGCGCGCTGCCGCTCACCGAGCGCTACGACCAATGGAAGCGCATCCGCCGCGGTGAGGTGCGCGTCGTGCTGGGCACGCGCAGCGCGGTGTTCGCACCGCTGCAAAACCTCGGGCTCATCATTTTGGATGAAGAGCAGGAGACGAGTTATCAGTCCGAAAATCCGCCGCGCTACCACGCGCGCGACGTCGCACAGTTCCGCTGTGCGCAGAACGACGCGCTGCTGCTGCTCGGCTCGGCCACACCGACGATTGAAACGGCATACGCCGCCAAAAACGGACGCTATCAAGTCTTTTCCCTTCATAAGCGGTTCAACGATCTGCCGCTGCCCAAGGTGCTGATCGCCGACATGAAGGACGAGCTGCGGCAGGGGAACGAGACCTCGATCGGTCATGCGCTGCGCGCAGCGCTTGAAAAAAATATCGAACGCGGCGAGCAGAGCATTCTGTTTCTCAACCGGCGCGGCAGCGCGCGGATGCTGCTGTGCGGCGAGTGCGGCTACGTGCCGCAGTGTCCGCGGTGCAGCGTACCGATGACGTACCATTCCGCCAACGAACGGCTGATGTGCCATTACTGTGGACACTCCGAAGCCGTAGTGGACAGGTGCAGCGAGTGCGGGGGACTGATGAAGCGCGTCGGCTCCGGCACGCAGAAGGTCGAGCAGGAGCTTTTTGACCTGTTCCCAAAGGCTAAAGTGCTGCGTATGGACGCCGACACCGTCGGCGCGTCACGCGGACATGAAGCGCTGCTGCGCGAATTTGAAGAAAAGAATATCCCCATCCTTCTTGGCACGCAGATGGTTGCCAAGGGGCTGGATTTTGAAAACGTGACGCTCGTGGGCGTGCTGGACGCGGACCTTTCGCTCTACGCGCAGAACTACCACGCCGCCGAGCGGACGTACAGCCTGCTGGCGCAGGTCGTCGGCAGGGCCGGACGCGGCGAGCGCCCGGGCCGCGCGGTCATCCAGACCTACCACCCCGAAAACGAGGTCATTCAGGCCGCGGCGAAACAGGATTACGAGACGTTTTACCAAAACGAGCTGCGCATGCGCTCGCTGCGGCGCTATCCGCCGTTTGCAGATCTGTTCACGCTGACGGTCTCAGGCCTTGATGAGCTGCGCGTCATTGCCGCCGCCCGCGCACTGTGTGACGCACTGCGCTACGCCTGCTCTCAGCCGCCGCTGAGCGGGCTCGATGTCGAAGTGCTCGGCCCCGCGGGCGCGCCGGTCGTGAAGGTCAACAACCGCTATCGCTATTGCGTCTACCTGTGCGGCAAGGGCGGCAGCGTGCTGCGGCGCACCGTCAGCGAATATCTGCTGGCATTTTACGCAAGAAAAGAAAACCGCGGTCTCGACATTTTTGCCGACTGCAATGCTTTACAATAGAGAAAAGAGGATGAAATTATGGCTATTCGCAAGATCCACGAAGTGGGCGATCCCTGCCTTGCAAAGGTCTGCCGCCCCGTGACGGAATTCAACGACCGGCTGCATGAGCTGCTCGACGACATGGCGGACACACTGGAGGAGGCCGGTGGCGTCGGCCTCGCCGCCCCGCAGGTCGGCATCCTGCGCCGCGTCTGCATCGTGGAGGATGAGCAGGGCGAGATCATCGAGCTCATCAACCCCGAGATCATCAAGACCCAGGGCGAGCAGACGGGCCTCGAGGGCTGCCTGAGCGTGCCGGGCAAGTACGGCATCGTTACGCGCCCGATGGTCGTGCGCGTGCGCGCGCAGGACCGTTACGGCACAGAGTTTGAAGTTGAGGACGAAGAGCTGACCGCGCGCTGCTTCTGCCACGAGATCGAGCATCTCGACGGCCACCTCTACACCGAGCACTGCAAAGTCCTCACCGACGAGGAGCTGGAGCAGTATATCCGCGAGCAGGAAAAGGAGCTGGACGAGGAATGAGGATCGTCTTCATGGGCACGCCCGACTTTGCGCGCACGATCTTAGAGCGTCTGGTCGCGGACGGGCACGACGTGTGCGGCGTTTTCACGCAGCCGGACAAGCCGCGCAACCGAAACAAAGTCACACCAAGCCCTGTAAAGGAATATGCTTTGTCGCAGAACATCCCTGTTTTTCAGCCGGTGACGATGCGCGACGGCACGGCGCTTGAGGATTTCAAGACCCTCGCGCCCGAGCTCGTGGTCGTCGCGGCCTATGGTCGCATCCTACCGGAGGAAATGCTCGCCGTGCCGGTGCATGGCTGCATCAACGCACACGCGTCCATTCTGCCGAAGTACCGCGGCGCAGCGCCGATTAACCGCGCCATCTTAGACGGCGAAAAGGAGACCGGCGTGACCGTGATGCACATGGCGAAAGAGTGCGACGCGGGCGATATGATCTTAGTCAAAAAGCAGGCCATCCGCCCCGACGAGACGGCGGAGGACCTGTTCAAAGAGCTCGCTGTGCTCGGCGCGGATGCGATTGCCGAGGCCATCGCGCAGATTGAAAACGGCACAGCGCAGCGCGTGCCGCAGGACGAGTCGCAGGCGACGTATGCGCCCATGCTCTCGCGCGAGCTTTCGCCCATCGATTGGACGAAAAGCAGCACGCAGATCATCGACCAGATCCGCGCGCTGATCCCGTGGCCCTGCGCCGCGGCGAGCATTCTCGGCGCGAACACGAAAATTTTCCGTGCCGTGCCGCTCGGCGAAACGAAGGACGTACCCGGCACGCTGTGCGCGCGCAAAAAGGGCATCGAAGCCGCCTGCGGCGACGGCAAAAGCATTCTCATCACGGAGCTGCAGCCCGACGGCGGCAAGCGCATGGCAGCGAACGCTTTTCTGAACGGCAAGCGCATCGCCGCGGGGACGGTTCTCGATGCGTAAGGGAAATACCGCAAACGCGCGCGAATGCGCGCTCTCCGTTCTGGTCGCCTGCCGCCGCAACGGTGCGTGGGCGGACGCCGCGCTGAAGGCGCAGCTCGGCAAGTGCGCACTGAGTGCTCAGGACGCGGCGCTTTGCAGCCGCATCGTCTACGGCGTGATGCAGAACGAGCTGCTGCTGAACTGGTATTTGAGCGCCTACTGCACGCAGAAGCTCGACCATTTGCAGCCGCCGCTTGCCGACATTCTGCGCATCGGTGCGTACCAGATCTTGTTTTTGGACAAGGTACCCGACCACGCCGCTGTCAGCGAGTCCGTGGAGCTCTGCCGCACGAACGGCAGAAGCGCCGCGAGCGGACTCGTCAACGCCGTGCTGCGCAAGGTCGCGCAGAATAAGTCGAATCTCCCGCCGCTGCCGGAGGGGAATATCGCACGATTGAGCGTCGCCTACAGCCACCCGCAGTGGCTCGTCAAAAAGCTCGTGTCTCTCCTCGGCGTCGAGGAAGCGGAAGCGTTTCTTCGCATCGACAACGAGGCTTCGCCCATCAGCGTACAGGTCAACCCGCTCAAAACGAATGAAAAAGCGCTCGTCGACGAGCTTCGCGGCGAGGGCGTCTGCGTCACGCCGCACCCGTGGGTACCCGGCTGTTTGGAGCTTTCCGGCACGGGCGACCTAACGACGCTCAGCGCTTTCTACAATGGCCGCTTCACCGTACAGGACGCGGCGGCACATCTGATCGTCTGCGCCGCGGACTTTGCGCGCTGGCAGAGGGTGCTGGACGTCTGCGCCGCTCCGGGCGGCAAGTCGTTCGCCGCGGCATTCGCGATGGAAAACGAGGGGAGCATCCTCTCATGCGATCTACATGAAAACAAATTGAAGCGCATCCGCGAGGGCGCGCAGCGTCTCGGCATCACGTGCATCGAGACCGCCGCCGTCGACGGCCGCGCGTTCCGCGAGGAATGGGCGGGGCGTTTTGACGTCGTCATCTGCGATGTGCCGTGCTCGGGCCTTGGCATCATCCGCAAAAAGCCGGACATCCGCTATAAGGATGCGCAGGATTTTTCCGCGCTGCCGGAGATCCAGCGCGCGATCTTAGAGAACAGCGCGCGCTATGTGAAACGCGGCGGCCTTCTCGTCTACTCGACCTGCACGATCCTGCCCGAGGAAAACGAGCAGGTGACGGACGACTTTTTAAAAGCGCACGACGAGTTTACTTACGAAGCCTTTTCGCTGCCGAACGGCGTGAGCGCGCCGGGGCATTTAACGCTCTGGCCGCAGCGCGACAATACGGACGGGTTCTATCTCAGCCGCATGAGGAGAAAGACGCATGACTGATTTAAAGTCAATGACATTGGAGGAAATCACCGCGGCACTGCGTGCGATGGGCGAACCGTCGTTCCGCGGCAAGCAGGTCTTCACCTGGCTGCACCGCGGCATCACCGATTTTGACGAGATGATGAATATTCCAAAATCCCTGCGCGAAAAGCTCAGGGCGGAGTACTACATCACCGTGCCGACGGTCGCGCGCAAGCAGGTGTCAAAGCTCGACGGGACGATCAAATACCTCTGGGAGCTGCAAGATGGCAACTGCATCGAAACGGTGCTGATGTCCTATCACCACGGCAACACGGTCTGCATTTCCTCGCAGGTTGGCTGCCGCATGGGCTGCAAATTCTGCGCGTCCACGCTGGCCGGCAAGGTGAGGGACTTAACACCGTCGGAAATGCTCGATCAGGTGCTTTTCACGCAGCTTGACTCCGGGCGCGAAATTTCCAACATCGTCCTGATGGGCATCGGCGAGCCGATGGACAACCGGAAAAATGTGCTGCGCTTTTTGGAGCTCATCAACCATCCCGACGGGATGAACATCGGCATGCGGCACATCTCGCTTTCCACCTGCGGCATGGTGCCGGGCATCGATGCGCTCGCGGAGGACAATTTGCAGCTCACGCTGTCTGTTTCGCTCCACGCGCCCGACAGCGCGACGCGCAGCCGCATCATGCCCGTAAACAATTCCTACGACGTGGAGGATCTGTTTGCCGCTTGCCACCGCTATTTTAAGAAGACCGGCCGCCGCATCTCGTTTGAATACGCGATGATCGACGGCGTGAATGACCACGACTGGCAGGCCGACCTGCTGGCCGAAAAGATTCACGGCATGCCGGGGCATGTGAACCTCATCCCGCTCAACGACGTGGTCGAGAGCGAGTTCAAGCCGAGCAAGCGTGTCGCGGCATTCCAGAAGCGCCTTGAGTCCCACGGCCTGACGGCGACGGTCCGCCGCAGCCTGGGCGGCGACATTGACGCCAGCTGCGGACAGCTGCGGCGCAAAGAAATGAAAGCAAGAGAGGGGGCCGCGCAATGAGAGCCTGCGGAAAAACCGACGTCGGTCTGCGGCGGCATGAAAATCAGGATACCTTTGCCGTCGAGCAGGGCAAAAAGCTGCTCATCGCCGTCGTGTGCGACGGCATGGGTGGCGCCGAGGGCGGACAGATCGCAAGCTCTGTTGCGGTGGAGACCTTTATGAAGGAAATGCGCGCGCTCATCCGCGCGGACATGACCGCCGAGCAGCTGCGCGAGCTCGCGTCGTTCTGCGTGGCGAAGGCCAACACGGCGGTCTATCAGCGCGCGCTGCAAGACCCCGCCTATCAGGGCATGGGCACGACAGCGCAGTGGCAGAGGAGAAGTACGCCATCGTCTGCAACATCGGCGACAGCCGCGCGTATTTGATCCGCGGCGGCGAGATCACACGCATCACGCACGACCACAGCGTCGTGCAGACGCTCGTGGAAAACGGCAACATCACCGCCGAGGAGGCGCGCACGCACCCAAACCGCAACCTCATCACCCGCGCGCTCGGCCCAGACGAAAACACGCTCTGCGACGCGTTCGAGGTCTCGTTCACCAAGGGGGACAAAATTCTCCTCTGCACGGACGGCCTTGTCGTCACCGCGACGGACGACGAAATTTGCCGCGCCGTGTGCGCGGGTAAGAGCGCGGAAGAAAGCCTTGACGATCTCATTGCGCTCGCCAAGGCGCAGGGCGCGCCGGACAACGTGACGGCTGTGCTCATTGAACACGAGTAAAGGAGGTGGCACCGTATGAACAATATGATCGGAAAAATGCTCGACAACCGCTATGAGCTGCTCGAAGTCATCGGTAGCGGCGGCATGGCCGTTGTCTACAAGGCCAAGTGCCACCGCTTGAACCGCCTCGTGGCGGTCAAGGTGCTCAAGAGCGACCTTGCCGAGGACGCCGACTTCCGCCGCCGCTTCCGCGACGAGTCGCAGGCTGTCGCAATGCTCTCGCACCCGAATATCGTCTCGGTCTACGACGTCAGCCGCGGCGAGACGGAGTATATCGTCATGGAGCTCATCGACGGCATCACGCTCAAGCAGTATATGGAAAAGCGCGGCCAGCTCAACTGGCGTGAGGCGCTGCACTTCATCACGCAGATCATGAAGGCGCTCTCGCACGCGCATTCGCGCGGCATCATCCACCGCGACATCAAGCCGCAGAACATCATGGTGCTTCGCGACGGCAGCGTCAAGGTCGCTGACTTCGGCATCGCCTGCCTCGCCAACTCCGCCAACACGCTCACGCAGGAGGCGCTCGGCTCGGTGCACTACATGTCGCCCGAGCAGGCGAGGGGCGACCGCACGGACGCGCGCTCGGACATCTACTCCGCGGGCGTCGTGCTCTACGAAATGCTGACGGGGAGACTCCCGTTCGAGGGCGACAACGCCGTTTCCGTCGCCATCCAGCACCTTTCCTCCGTGCCGCTCTCGCCGCGCGAGATCAATCCCGACGTGCCCGAAGCGCTTGAGCTCATCTGCATGAAGGCGATGGCCTCCGATTTGGAGAAGCGCTACGCCTCGGCGGATGAAATGCTCGCAGACCTTGAGGAGTTCCGCAAGAATCCCGAGGTCGACCTCGACTTCACGATCGAAGACCTGCACCGCGAGACCGTGGACGAGCCCACGCAGTATATCCCCGCCGTGCACACCGTCTCCAAGGCACAGAAGGTGCAGGAGGCGGACGACGAGGAGGAAGAAGAGGCATCCCCGCACAAGCTGGGCACGCGCAAGCTGCTCACGATCATCGGCGCGGCGGTGGCCGCGGTGGCACTCATCGTGCTGCTCTGGCACGCGATCTTCAGCGATCTTCTCGGCGGCGAGCAGACGCCGACGGAGTATGTGGTGCCGCATCTCATCGGCATGACCATCGACGAGGCGAACGAGGACGAAAACGTGAAGGGCATCTTCACGATCGAACAGATCGGCCAGCGCGCGAGCAGCGAATACGCGGCGGGTCAGATTATCGAGCAGTCGCCCGAGCGCGGCAAGACCGTAAAGGGCAACCGCGTCATCTCGGTTTTCGTCAGCTCCGGCGCCAAGACGGAGAAAATGCCGAATCTCGTCAACAAGGAGTACCGCGACGCAACGCTCCAGCTCACCAACCTTGACCTGAACCTTGTCGTCAACGACCCGGTCGAGGAATACAGCAGCATCACGAAGGGCTATGTCATCCGCACGATCCCCGAGTTTGGTGAAACGCTCCAGGAGGGCGACAGCGTCACGCTCGTCGTCAGCAAGGGCGAGCAGCCCAAGCCCGTGACGGTGCTCTCTTTCATCGGCATCGACATTGAGATCGTCCGCCAGCAGGTCACGCAGACCGGCCTTGTCGTCGGCGAGGTGACGCAGCGCGCATCCGACGAGCCCTACGGCACGGTCATCGATCAGAGCATCAGCGCCGAAACGAAGGTGGACGCGGGCACGACCATCAACTTCGTTATCAGCGAAGGCCCCGCCATGCCGGACTACGGCGATGACGCCACGACCTCCGGAGGGGAACCGCAGCCGTGAGAGGAAGAATACAGCGCGCACTGAGCGGCTTCTACTATGTCAAATGCGCGGACGGACAGCTCTACACCTGCAAGGCGCGCGGCAAATTCCGCAGGGAGGGCATTTCGCCGCTCGTGGGCGACGACGTCGAATTCTGCGAGGTGCCGGGCGGCGAAGGCCGCATCGACGAAATTCTGCCGCGCCGAAACAGCTTTGACCGCCCGAGCGTCGCCAACATCGACCAGATGGTCATCGTCTGCTCACAGGCGATCCCGAAGACCGATCCATATTTGGTCGACCGCATGACGGCCATCGCCGCGCTCAAGGGCTGCGACGTGCTCATCTGCATCAACAAGTGCGACTTAGACCCCGCGGACGCGCTGCGGGAATACTATGAAAACGCGGGCTTTCGCACCGTCAGCGTCAGCGCGGAGACGGGCGAGGGCATCGAGGCGCTACGCGCCCAGCTCGTCGGGCGGCTCTCCGCCGTCACAGGCAACTCCGGCGTTGGCAAGTCGAGCATTCTGAATGCGCTCGACCCCAGCATGTCGCTCAAGACGGGCGAGGTGAGTCAGGCGCTCGGCCGCGGACGGCACACGACGCGCCATGTTGAGCTCTACGAGCTACCCTGCGGCGCGGAGATCATCGACACACCGGGCTTTTCCTCGTTCGAGACGACGGGGCTCAATTTGGAGCTCAAAGAAAAGCTACCCGAGTGCTTTTTGGACTTTTCGCCCTACCTTGGCGACTGCCAATTCGTCGGGTGCAGTCACACAAAGGAAAAGGGCTGCTCGGTGCGTCAGGCCGTAAAAGATGGCAGGATCGTCAGAGGGCGGCATGAAAGCTACTGCCGACTCTACGACGAGCTCAAGGATCTGCGCGAATGGAACGCGGGCAGTCAAAAACGACGCTAACCGAAAATAAAATGGACAAAGGCCCGCTTCCTTTCGGAAGCGGGCCTTCGCCATTTAGAGAGATGAGAGAGGGATCAAATATCAATCCTGAAACAGGGGGGTGGAGAGGTAACGGTCACCGGTGTCGGGCAGCAGGACCACGATGGTCTTGCCCTTGTTCTCGGGACGCTTGGCAAGCTGGATACCGGCCCAGACGGCAGCGCCGGAGGAGATACCGACCAGCACACCCTCGCTGTGGCCGACAAGCTTGCCGGTGGCAAAGGCGTCGTCATTTTCGACGGTGATGATCTCGTCATAGATCTTGGTATCAAGAACGTCAGGCACAAAGCCCGCGCCGATGCCCTGGATCTTGTGCGCGCCCGCAACACCCTTGCTCAGAACGGGGGAGGAGGCGGGCTCGACGGCGACGACCTTGACGTTGGGGTTCTGCTCCTTGAGGAACTTGCCCGTGCCGGTCAGCGTGCCGCCGGTGCCGACGCCGGCGACAAAGATGTCGACCTGCCCGTCGGTGTCCTCCCAGATCTCGGGACCGGTGGTCTCATAGTGCGCCTTGGGGTTCGCGGGGTTGACAAACTGGCCGGGGATGAAGCTTCCCGGCGTCTGCGCGGCGATCTCTTCAGCCTTGGCGATGGCACCCTTCATGCCCTTTGCGCCGTCGGAGAGAACGAGCTCTGCGCCGTAGGCCTTCATCAGCTGGCGGCGCTCGACGCTCATGGTCTCGGGCATGACGATGATGATGCGATAGCCGCGTGCGGCGGCCACGGATGCAAGGCCGATGCCGGTGTTGCCGGAGGTCGGCTCGATGATGACGGAGTCGGGCTTCAGCTTGCCGCTTGCCTCAGCGTCATCAAGAATGGCCTTGGCGATACGATCCTTGACGGAGCCTGCGGGGTTGAAGTATTCGAGCTTGGCGAGGAGCTTAGCCTCGAGCTTTTCAGCCTTTTCGATGTGGGACAGTTCGAGAAGCGGGGTCTTGCCGATCAGCTGGTCCGCAGAAGTGTAAATCTTGCTCATAATGTTTCCTCCTGAACGATGTACGTTCTATATCAAAATTTTATTGTTTGTTTTATAGGTTTCGGTGATCGCTTGCATCTTATGTTCTGCCGCGGCGACATCGGAACGGGTGAAGGAATGAATTCACGTTCATTACCAACCTTTCGAGTAGGTATGTAGGGATTATACGATGCATGTTTCGATTTGTCAAGAGGAAATTTCAAAAAATTCTATTGAATTCCCATAAACCATGTAATATAATAGGAATATCAAAAGTTGAAAAAGGCCGACTCCCGTATGCCTTTCAACGGATGTGCTTAGAAAGGCGTGAACATACTATGATGATTTCAACCAAGGGCCGCTATGCGCTGCGCGTGCTCATCGACATGGCCGAGCACCAGACCGATGGGTACATCCCTCTCAAGGAGATCGCCAAGCGGCAGGACATTTCGGAAAAGTATTTAGAGAGCATCGTCAAATCGCTTGTCAAGGGCGGCGTGGTCGAGGGCATGCGCGGCAAGGGCGGCGGCTACCGCCTGTGCAAGAGCCCGGATCAGTTCACGACCGGCCAGATCCTGCGGCTGATGGAGGGCTCGCTCGCCCCCGTCGCTTGCCTCGAAGCCGGCAGCTCGCCCTGCGACCGCGCAGGGGAGTGCCGCACACTCTCGCTCTGGGCGGGACTGAACGATGTCATCAATAAATATCTTGATCAGTACACGCTCGCGGATCTGCTGCGCGAAGATGGGGATTATGATTATGTAATATAATTACAGTTTCCCTGCACCGTGCAGGGGGACGCGGATAAGGGGGCCATTCTCTCACGTGAGAGA
>ENA-OOZN01001150-OOZN01001150.1-human-gut-metagenome-genome-assembly--contig:-NODE-1150-length-19118-cov-5.764623_pt1 | contig 19118 bp, 14 predicted proteins | sample MGYA00241187_ERZ501397 | MGnify/ENA primary metagenome ERZ501397 (study PRJEB25962, sample SAMEA2042921) | human gut metagenome | biome: human gut; feature: human-associated habitat; material: faeces... | reverse complement strand
GGAAGAGGTATCTGCTTCTCTATATGATTTAGCCCAAGGATGTAATAATCTGCTAGAGAAAATGGCAGGCATGAATGAGGATGCTAAGAACTCTGCAATGAAGTTGCATGAAGTGAAGCTTACTGCAGAAAATAGCTATAAAGAAGCGATTGCATCAAAAGAAAAAACAGTAGAAACATTTGATGGCATTCAAAAGGATGTCGCGGAGGCAGTAGAAGCATCTAAGTCTGTAAATGAAATTGCAAAACTTACAGAAAATATCTTAAATATCGCAGCACAGACAAATCTTCTAGCACTTAATGCATCGATTGAAGCAGCAAGAGCAGGGGAAGCAGGCAGGGGCTTTGCCGTTGTTGCAGATGAAATCAGACAGCTTGCAGATAGTTCACGTGAGACAGCAAACAATATTCAGGAAATCAGTGGAAAAGTTATTGAGGCAGTAAACAATCTGTCTGGAAATGCAACGGAAATGATTCGTTTTGTAGATGAAAAGGTAGCACTTGATTATGACAACTTTGTAAAAATTATTGGAAATTATGATGCTGATTCTGATCAGGCAAGTAATACATTTAACGAGTTTGCAGTTAAGTCAAAAGATAGCTTAGGTACAATGAATGATATGAATGAAGGTATCAATAACATTTCTATAGCGATTGAAGAATCTGCAAAAGGTGTTACAAACGTAGCACAAGAGATATCACAACTTGTAACAGCAATTTCAGCAATTACAGTGCAGGCGGACGAAAATAAGAACCTTTCGGAAGATTTATCGGATGAAGTAGCAAAATTTGAAAAAGTTTAACTAACAGATTTTTATTATGAGAAAAACTGTATTAGGTAAATAACCCGCACTAACTAAAAATGAATGCCAGAATAAGCACAAAGGCATAGCCCCATTACGGGTTCTATGCCTTTGCGTTTTCCGGAAGCAGCATCCGGTCGTCGATATAGTAATCACAGGAAATCTTCCGGCTGTTGTGTCCGTAGAATTCGATGATTTCCGGAAGGTTGTCATTGACGGCATCAAATTCAAGATTCTGTTCCCGGCACCATTCGACAGCTTTCGACAGAGCTTCACCGGCGCGGCAGGTCCAGAGAATGAGTTTGTTGCCATTGCGTTTCCATTCCTGGAGATATTCGATCAGTGCCTGGTTGGGCTGACCGAGCTCCGGCCATTTGCTGTAACACAGGGTACCGTCAAAATCAACAGCGATAGTCTGGAAATCCAACTGTTTCTTATTGTTCATTCGGCTCGTCTCCTTTAGCTGGTGTCCGCTGTACACCCGGATGATAGCAGAACAGGCTTGTTACCGGCTTATGGAAAAAGTCTGCAATCCTCATGGCATAAAGCAGGGAAGGGATATGCTGTTTTGCTTCGATATTGGCAATAGTTTTCAAACTGATGCCGGTTGCAGTGGCAAGCTCTTTCTGCGTGATGCCGAGATCAGCTCTGGCTTCAACAAGTCTGCAGGTAATGGTGGCATGATTGAAAAAGCCTTTTCGTCCGGTTTTAGGGAATTCATGGACAAAGGATAAATCGAGATTCAGAAAAAGTGAATCGTAAAACTTTGTAACTGGTTGTTACTATAACTTTGGAGTGATAAAAGAGGTTGCCATGCCTCGCAAACATGCATAAATACTGAGTATGTGGAGTTTTGCTCATGGCTAGAAGCTAGTTTTTTGTGGAGTGGAGAAATGTTAGAGGAAAATAAGAAAAAACAAAGCATAATAAAAAAAATAGATTATATTCTAATTGCGTTTCAAATAATCATAGCAGTGGCTTTGGGTGTGAAATTATTTACAATGGGTGTAGTTCCAATAATATATTTGATATTATATACAATTATAATTCTGATATTAAATATTGGAACTTTTTTTTCGACTAAAAAGAGCATTCCTGCAATTATTTTTGCAATAATATCTGTTTTGATAACAATAGGTCTTCTGTATGGATTAATTGCAATAGGAAAATTAGACATGACATTAAATAATGTAGCAAAGGATTCAAGACTTGAAGTGGTTCAGATGTCGGTATTTGTCAGCTCAGATGATAATGCAAATGAACTTAGAGATATAGAGGGGGCATCTGTTGGATATTTAGAATCGGATAATGCAGCAGATCAGGTTATGTCAGTAATTGATGGTACTGTGGCAACAGAAGTTCAATATAAAGCATATAATAATATTTTGTTTATGGCAGATGCATTACTAAATGGAACAGAAAGAGCAATTATTATGAATAGTGCATATGTTGATATCATATCTGATCAGGATGGATATGAAGATTTCTCAGATAGAATAAGGGAATTATATACATATTCTGCAGAAATTCAGGTTGAAGTACGTGGAGATGTTACTGATGTGGACAGTACAGAAGAAAAATATTTTCTGTCATCAGATGAAGATACTTTTGTAATATATATTAGTGGAATTGATATGTGGGGGGCTGTGAATGCGAGAAGCCGAAGCGATGTAAATATTCTTGCGATTGTCAATATGAAAACGGGACATATCCAGCTTGTTAATACACCGAGAGATTATTATGTGTATCTGCCAAATCAAGGGGCAAATGATAAATTGACACATGCTGGATTATATGGGGTAGAAAGTTCAGAGGCAGCAATAGAAAATTTATACGGAATAAATATTGATTATTATGTGCGTATGAATTTTAGTGGGTTTGAGGCGATAATAGATACGCTTGGAGGAATTGATGTATACTCGGAATATGATTTTACTGTTGATCCGATAAAACATTATACAGTAGGATACAATCATGTTTCGGGACTAGAAGCATTAGCATTTGCACGTGAGAGACATGCCTTTGCTGCTGGGGATGTTCAGCGGGGTATTAATCAGATGGAAGTGATAAAAGCAGTTATAAATAAAATGACATCTCCAAGTATATTAGCAAAATATGGAGAAATATTAGATGAAGTTGCTGATTGTGTTATGACAGATATTCCATCTAATGTGATATACGATTTGGTTAAATATAAGTTATCTAATGATGTTACGTGGACAATTGACAGTTATACAGTAACAGGAACAGGAAAGCATACAACGACATATTCTATGCCAGGAACAACATGCTATGTTATGATTCCAAATGATCAGGATGTAGAAAATGCTAAAAGCTTAATAGAAAGTGTGTTGGATGAAGAATAGATGAAAAAAATATTATACATAACAACGATTAGCGGATTTTTACCACAATTTGAAAAAAATGATGTGGAAATTATGCAGAACATGGGTTATGAGATACATTATGCATCAAATTTAAAAAAACCGATTTATACCTTTGATGAAAAAGAATTGAAACAACAGGGAATTATTCTGCATCAGATCGATATAGAGAAAAGTCCGGCACAGATTATAATGAATTGCAGGGCAATTAAGCAGTTAATTAAAATTATTGATGAAGAAAATATAACGGCGATACATTGTCACAATCCGATGGGAGGCGTTGCGGGAAGAATCGCCGCACATTACAGTAAAGCAGATCCGTATGTTATATACACTGCGCATGGACTTCATTTTTATAAAGGTGCTCCAATTTTAAATTGGATTTTATTTTATCCAGTTGAAAAGCTGCTGGCACGGTGGACGGATACACTTATAACCATCAATAAGGAAGATTATTGTTGTGTAAAAGACAGATTCAAATTAAAAAAAAATGGAACAGTTGAGCAAATACATGGTGTAGGGGTAGATTTGGATAAATTTCGCCCGATGCCAGAAATGGCTTCCATGAAAAGAATAGAATTGGGAATACCGAATAATGCTTTTCATATCGTTACAGCTGCAGAACTGAATAAAAATAAAAATCAAAAAATTATAATTGAAGCAATTGCAGTGGAAAACAAAAAAGATATATATTATACTATATGCGGAAATGGACCAGATGAAGATGAATTACGAAAACTGATTCATGAAAAAAAATTAGAGAAGCAGGTGCAATTGATTGGCTTCAGAACAGATATGAATGAAATACTCCAGACCGCTGATGTATTTGCGTTCCCTTCTATCCGTGAGGGGTTGGGGATTGCCGCAATAGAGGCGCTTGCATGTGGAGTGCCACTCATTGTTGCAGATAACAGAGGAACAAGAGAATATTTGCAGAATGATAAAAATGGATTGATATGCGAGGCATTTGATCAGGATGCATTTGTGACAGCTATCGATAAAGTTTATTCAAATGTTGAATATAGAAAAAAACTAGCGGATTATTGCAGAGAGTCAGTAATTCAATTTAGTACAGAAGAAACAGTTAGAACTATGGAAAGAATTTATTCAACTATGGATAAAAGAATTTCATAGTTGCTGGAAAGGGGAGTTATGCCAGAGATTTCTGTCATCATGGGTGTTTATAATGAATTGAATAAGGATATTTTAATGGAGGCGGTAAATTCTATTTTACACCAGACATTTGAAGATTTTGAGTTTATTATTTATGATGATGGCTCATGCCCGGAGGCGGCAACACTACTCAGGGAGGTGGCAGGACTGGATGAAAGAATTAAATTGATCGGTCAGGATGAAAATCATGGATTGGCATTTTCGTTGAATGCATGTATAGATGAGGCAAAGGGAAAATATATTGCAAGAATGGATGCAGATGATATTTCATATCCGGAAAGATTAATGAAACAAAAAAATTTTTTGGACAAATATCAGGAGTATTCATGGGTTGGCTGCAATATTGATGTGTTTGATCAGAATGGAGTATGGGGAGAACGTAAAATGCCGGAATTTCCTATAGAGCAGGATTATCTGAGATTTTCACCATATGCACATCCGACAGTTATGTACAGGGCATCTATTTTTGATACAAATGAGGGATATGTTGCGTCCAAGGAGACACTTCGCTGTGAAGACTATGAGATCTTTATGAGGCTGCGCAGGGCAGGATTAAAGGGTGCTAATATACAGGATAAACTTTTGGCTTATCGAGAAAATAAAGATTCCTACAAAAAGCGTAGTTTTCGCCATAGATGGAATGAGGCAAAATGCAGATATCGTAATTTTAAAGCCTTGGGTATTTTATTCCCAAAGGGATGGATATATGTTTTACGGCCAATTGCAGCATGCGCGATTCCATATTGGTTATTGGCATGGTATAAACGTAAAGAATCATCAATACAGCAAAATAGATATTGGAATGGAGAAAAAGATTATGAAGAAAAGAGCAGTTATGGCACTGATAGCTTTGAGTTTGGCAATACAGCTGACAGCGTGCAAAGCAGATACTGAGAAAGTGGCATCTACTGAATATGAACAGATGATAAATTTGAATAACGATGGAGAGATGACAATTTTTGAAACAGAGGCTGAGCAGGAAATAGTTACAACTGAAGAGCAGGAAGCTGATGGAAATGAGGAAATAGAAACACGTGAACTTGCAGCTAATGCAGATGTATATAGTAAGCCTGACACAGAAGCAACAGTAGTTGGAAATCTAAAAAAAGGAAAAAATATAAGTGTAATTGCATTATCTGATGATGAAAAGTGGTGCAAGATAGCCTACAGTGGTCGTGTCGCATACGTTAAGGCTGATAAGGTAAAGCAGAGCAATAGAAACGAGGCAGAAAAAAAGACTGAAAAACAAAAGACAGATGATGTAGGCGAGACGGCAACTCAGAAGACACAGCAAGAAACTCAAAATACGTCAGCAAATCAGACGGTTCAGACAGCTCCGGCTGCGCAGACCTCAAACACAAAACAGTCAACACAAAGCAGCCAGTCAAATTCAACAACACAATCGAGTGGATCAGGTCAGTCGTCGCAGACTAATCAGTCATCGACAGGCGGGAAAACGGAACAGACACCATCAACAGAGAAACCATCAACGGAGACACCAGCGACAGAGACGCCATCAACAGAAAAGCCGTCAACGGAGACACCGGGAACAGAAGAAAAACCATCAGCGGATGAAAAAACACCAACAGAAACAGAAAATCCTTCAGAGGGACAGTCTACAGGTACAGGAGATGGAGAGTAATAGTATAAATCAGTTCAGACAGCAACAATATTTTGATATTCTGCAGTCAACACCAATTATTAAAAGGGCGATAGAAACAACATTTTATCAGAATTTAAAAATGAAAAAGGTAGAGATGCCGATTGATAATAAACTTTATCTTATGGTGATAGCTCCGGCACTTGTTGGTTTTACAGAGTGGGTTTTAGATGAAGCAGTAAGGCTTCATAAAAGCAGAGTTTATTTTTTAAGCAGAGACGGTTATCAGATGTATTTGATTGCAAATGAAATCGTTAAACAAAAACACTTAAATATAGAGTGTAAATATTTGCATGTGTCACGTTTCTCTATGCGGTTACCGGGATATCATTTCAATATGGAGAAAAGCATTGACAGTATTTGCGTTGGCGGAATAGATGTTACACCTTTGAAAATATTGCGCAGAGCGGCATTGACTGATGAGGAATGTCAAAATATATTAAATGAGTTGGAATTAAACAAAGAAAAAGATATCATATTAAACTATCAGCAAGTGATTCAACTCAGAGAAAAAATAAGACAAAGCAAATTAATTCGTATGTACATACAAAGACATTCGGTTGACGCATATGAAAACACGGTTGGTTATTTAAAACAGGAAGGTTTATGTGATAACAGCGAATATTTGCTTGTGGATAGTGGCTGGATAGGAACACTACAATGTTCCATTGAGGCACTGGTAAAAAGTATGAATCCAGATATTGAGGTGCAGGGGTGCTACTTTGGTATGTATGAATATCCTACTGGAAGTTCTCATGAAAAATTTCATACATATTATTTCTCGCCGGAGAGCGGATTAGTGAGAAAGAGTTGCTTTAGCAATTCACTTTTCGAAACAATTGTGTCATCGCTGGAGGGTATGACCAAATCATATGATAAGGTAGAAAATGGGTATGTGCCAGTTATGAATGATGCACGTAATCCAAATGCAGATCAAATGAAAAAAAACATTGCGGCATTACAAATGTTGTTGGCACAAATATCTTTCGAAAAGGGAAAAAATACAATAGATATTGGAACAATAGAAAAATTATTTTATCTATTTATGTCAGAACCGTCTATTGTTGAGGTAAAAGCTTATGGTGATAATCTTTTTTCGGATGATGTAATTGATGGCAACTATAAAAAAACAGCTGCTGAGCTAACATGGGAACAGATAAGAAATCAAAGATTTTTGAGAAGAATGATGATTGTATCTGGTGTGAGAAAAGCAACATTATATGAAAGTGCTTGGCTGGAGGGAAGCATTGTAAAAGCTGAATTCAGAGAAAATAAAAGCGAGGATAATGGCAGAAAAGCGCAGTTGGAGTCTTTACATGTCAGAATATATAAGTATTTTGTATTCTTGCGTAAACAATTAAAAAGAAAATAGAGAGTAATATTATATATGAGTTACAAAATGAAAAAGAAGAATAAAATCATTGAAATTTTATTTATAATGGCTGTTGCCTTTATATTAATCATTTCTGACAGAGGAAAAGTTTATGCTGCAGACGCAGTTGTCTCTTTTGGAAGAGAAAGTTATTCAGTAAATATGGATGACACCTTTGAGATAGAAGTAACGATTAAAGCAGATGGAAATATTGGTGTTTATAAAGTTGAACTTCAATATGATACCGGACGCTTGGAGTATGTATCAGGAGCTGAGGCAGAAGAAGATGGCGTAATTACGCTTGAGGGAACTGGTTTTGGTAATGAAATAACCTATGACAATATTACATTCAAAGCAATAGGCGGTGGAAATGCAGGATTAAAAGTTAAAGGTGCAAAAATCTATTCAAATGGTGAAGAAGCAGAAAGCTATGCAATGGGTTCTCAGGAGACACTGCTTATAAATGTAGATGGAACAGATACCGGAGAAAAATCATTTTTTGAACAGCTTATGGATGAGGAAGAAACACAGACTTCATCTGATACATATGGTTTGGAGACAGAAGTTCCAGTCGTTGGAAGTATTAAAAAGGGAAATCAGCTTTTATATGTAGTGGATATTGCTGATTATACCCCGCAGATTGATTTATGGGATTATAAATTAGTGACAGATAGCTATGCAGGAGAGTCATTGACATTTTTTAGTGACCAGGCAAGAAATGTTCGTGTCATGTTAATTATGGATGGTGATGAAAATTTCTCAATCTATGCATTCAACAGTCAGACTGCTAATTTCTATCCTGTCAGTGAGATTACTTCAAATGACCAGAAGTATTACATCATGTCATTAGGGGCTTGTGAAAATATTCCGGATGGACTCACCACGGAAGAGATGCAGGATAATACAGTTTTCTATGCAATTAATCAAAATGGCAGCGGAGATTATTATAGATATACGACAACAGGGGAATTGGTTAAGTGGGAAAATACACAGGCAAATGAAGAAACTACAAGCAAATCTGATTTTTCGAAATTAGTTTTATATTTCATTTTAATACTTGTTCTTGGATGTATAATTGGTGGATTGGCATTTTGGTTTGTAAGAAAGCGGAGAAAAATTGGAAAAAAAATAAAAAGACAGCTTGATCTTTTTAATGAAAATTTTTCGGATAGAAAACAGTACTTTTTTGTAATCCGCGAATTGACTTCAAGGGAGATAAAAAGAAAATATGCGAGAAGTTATCTTGGAATCATATGGAGCGTGTTAAATCCGTTGCTGACGATGGCAGTTATGTCATTGATCTTCTCATACATGTTTAAACGTTCTATTGAGAACTTCCCACTTTACTATCTTACTGGAAATATTTTCTGGTCGTTATTTAGTGGGGCAACGAATTCTGCTATGACAGCGTTAGTGGATAATAAGACTTTATTATTAAAGGCAAAGCTGCCAAAACAGACATTTGTTTTGTCGAGAGTTTACACTGCGTTAACCAATTTTGGATATACTTGTATTGCCTATGTGCTAATGCTGATTATATTCAGGGTAAAACCTTCGTGGACGATGCTGCTTTTTCCACTGGATGTGGCTCTGGCATTGGTATTTGCAGCCGGTATCGGGTATATGCTGTCTATTCTGTATGTTTTCTTTGCGGATATCAAATACCTGTATAGCGTTCTGCTTACCTTGCTATTATATATGTCTGCGATATTTTATCCGGTCACATCACTTCCACCGGTATTGCAGAATGTAATTGGGTACAATCCGATATACATGTCGATTTATATTGCCAGAGAGGCAGTTGTTTACAATCGTGTACCTCATTACAGTGCATGGATTAAGCTTGCGTTGGCGGCGGCAATCAGCCTTGCCATTGGGTTAATGGTATTTAAAAAGAAAGAAAATGATGTCATGCAAAGGGTATAGAATATGAGAAAAAGAACAGACAAAAAGATGAAAACAGCGATAGGGCTCTTACTTCTGATATTCATGCTCATTGTGCAGCCATATGAAACTCATGCAGCGAATGCATCAGCAACATTTGGTTCACAGACATATGAGCAGGAGAGTGGAGAGGAATTTCCAATCGGTCTTTACCTGAGAGGGGAAGAGATGATTGACCACTATCATGTTGAAGTAAGTTACGACCCGCTCCGGATGAAATACATGGATGGTGCAGATACCGTAGATGAGGAGGCAGGACTGCTTACATTTGATGGAACAGGTTCATCGGACGAGATTAAGTTCTGGCTTACCTTTCAGGTAATCAGCGGAGGAACCGCAGAGGTAAAAGTCGTGACTGCTTCTGCAACGACAGCGAATGGGGCAGACATGACGGTTACCACGCTTGGAACGGCAGCACTTCAGATATCGGGCGAGGATACCGCTGCGGCAATAGAAGCCTCGCAGGAGGCGGCAGCGTCAGAGAGCAAAGTACAAGTCGCAGAAGAACAGGCAGAAAATATTCCGGCTGTAACCGAGAATACGGAAATACCGATAACAGAGACAGATCCAGCCAACAGCGAGCTACTTACGGAAAATCAGCCGACAGAAACAAAATCGGGGATTGGACATGTCATTGGCATTATCTGCGGAGTCTCGGTAGTTATCTGCCTTGGCTGTGTGTTAATCTTCTTTGCTATTCGAAGAAAAAAACAAAAGCAGGAGAAGCAAGAGGATGTGGAGGTTTTGGATTTTAATGAAACCGATTCTTCTGAGGAACAGGAAGTTATCGTTGAATATATTCCAAATGGTGGAACAGGTTCCATAATTACAAAGTATTATTCAATTGACTGTAAAATCTTAGCTGAAAATTGTGAATTTGAGAGAGAAAATTATTATTTCTGCGAGTGGAGTACGAATGCAGATGGTACAGGCAATACCTGCAAACCAGGAGAAGAAATAGCTGGAAATTCTGGCAAGCCGATAGCATTATATGCACAGTGGACAGATCAATTGGAATTAGATAATGTAGAATTAGGCGAGTTTATTAACACCAGTGAAGGTGTACAGATTAACTGGAAATCCGTATTGAATGCGAAAACTTATCAGGTATATAGAAGAAAAACGGATGAAAAATGGAGAGCAATTGCAAGAAATATACAGACTACAAGTTATCTTGATACAACTGCAGAAGAGGGATTGACATATTTCTATACAGTAAGAGCGTTGCACGGAAAAGTTATCAGTCCATCGTATGAGAAAAATAGAATGATATGCTGTGAAAAAAAAATAGAGCTTTTTTATGATAGTTCACAACAGGAACCTGTAATCAAAGTAGAAGATGTGACGATGAAATTCAAAGTATCAACCAGCAATGCATCCGGCATCAAGGAGTACCTAATCCAGAGATTAAGAAAACAGGTAAATTACAGAGAATTTCTGGCGTTGGATGATGTAAGTTTTGATGTATATCGTGGAGAGATTGTTGGAGTAATTGGAACAAATGGTTCCGGTAAATCAACACTGTTAAAGATTGTATCGGGAGCGTTGAATCCGACAAGCGGTCGTGTTGTGGTTGATAGAAAAAAAATCCAGCTTCTTACGCTTGGAACCGGATTCGATATGGAACTTTCAGCCAGGGAGAATGTATATCTGAATGGTGCAATTATTGGATATTCTAAGGAATTTATAGATGAGCATTATGACGAAATAGTAGAGTTTGCAGAATTAGGTGACTTTATGGACGAGAAGGTAAAAAACTTTTCAAGTGGTATGGTCAGCCGTCTTGGCTTTGCGATTGCTACAGTAGGTGATGCGGCAGAAATTCTTATCTTAGATGAAGTTCTTTCAGTAGGTGATGAGTTCTTTCGAAAGAAGAGCTTGGCACGAATAAAAGAAATGATACATGGTGGAAGTACAGTACTTATGGTTAGCCATGGAATGAACACCATTCTCGATAATTGTACAAAATGTGTATGGATTGAGAAAGGGGTTATGAAAATGATCGGAGAACCCAAGACAGTATGTGCGGCTTATAGAAAAATGTGTCAGAATTGAAGAAACGAGGAGGATAATAAATGATAATTACAAGAACACCATTTAGGATGAGTTTTGCCGGAGGAGGAAGTGATATAGCTTCTTTTTATGAAAAACATGGAGGATGTGTGTTAAGCACAACATTGAATAAGTATATGTATATATCTGTTCATCCAAGTTTTGAAGCTATAGATACAGTGTTAAAGTATTCACAGACAGAGATTGTAGAGGATGTTAACGAAATTAATCACAAATATTTTAAAGAAGTCTTGAACATGCTTCGTGTTAGCGGAGTGGAGATATCAAGTACAGCGGATGTACCGGCTGGTACTGGACTCGGGTCTTCAAGCTCCTTTACGGTTGGTTTGTTACACGCTTTATATAGTTATAAGGGAAAATTTGTTTCAAAAGAAAAATTAGCACAGAAAGCATGTGAAGTTGAGATTGACAGGTTGAAAAATCCAATAGGAAAACAGGATCAATATGCAGCAGCATATGGTGGACTTAATTTCTATAAGTTTAATAAAGATGGAAGCGTTTTTGTTGAACCGGTTATTATGAAAAATGAAATGTACAAACAGTTGGAAAATAATTTTATGATGTTTTACACTGGACAGCTTCATTCGGCAAGTGCAATTTTAAAGGAACAAAGTAGTAATATTACAAATGGCGATAAAGAAGCAAATCAGCTTAAAATGTGCGAGCTTGCAGAAGAACTGAAAAATGAATTGCAGCATAATAATATCAATGCTATGGGAGAAATCCTGCATGAAGGATGGACCTTAAAAAGAACATTGGCAAGTGGAATTTCTAATCCGGTAATTGATGAATATTATGATATTGCTATGAAACATGGTGCAATTGGAGGAAAGCTTCTTGGAGCAGGAGGAGGAGGTTTTCTGTTATTTTATGTACCAGAGAAAAGACAACAAGAAGTTCGGGTTGCTTTGCAGCTTACCCAAATGCCGATAGCATTTGATACGCAAGGCTCAGCAGTTATTTATGTGGGTTCAAAGCCAGATATATTTTAAATTCAAGAGGAGGAAATAAGTGATGGAAAACATTATGATTACAGGAGGAGCTGGATTTATCGGTTCGCATTTAGCAGGAAAACTTCTTGCTGCAGGAAAAAAAGTTGTGTGCGTTGACAATTTTGAACTTGGAAAAAAAGAAAATGTTGAGAAATATTTAGATAATCCACATTTCAAACTGGTTGAATTAGATGTATCAAACGTTGATGCATTAAGCGAACTTTTAAAACAGGAAGAGATCGAAAGAGTTTATCATTTAGCTGCAAATTCTGATATCCAGAAAAGTGCTCGTATTCCAGGTGTAGACTTTACGAATACATTTAGTACAACATATGCTGTTGTGGAAGGTATGAGAAGAAATGACATTAAGAAATTATTTTTCGCGTCAACGTCTGCTGTATATGGAAATAAATCAGGGGTTAATCTGACAGAAAATATTGGTAGTCTTAGCCCAATATCTTATTACGGAGGAGCTAAATTAGCATCAGAAGCATTTATTTCATCATATGCATACATGAATGAAATGGAAGTTCTGGTATTCCGCTTCCCGAATGTTATTGGACCGAATCTTACACATGGAGTAATTTTTGATTTCATTCGTAAACTTCAGAATAATCCGGCAGAATTAGAGATATTAGGAGATGGAACCCAATGCAAACCATATTTATATGTTTTGGACTTGGTAGATGCTATTATTGAGTTTTCTTTAAAGCAGGGTAAAGGGGTTGAAGTCTATAATATTGGTGTGGAGACAGCAACAACAGTGAAAGAGATTGCAGATATGGTATGTAGCAAACTTGGTTTGAAAAATGTCACATACAAATATACAGGTGGAAATGTTGGTTGGAAAGGTGACGTACCTGCATTCCAGTATGACTTGAGCAAGATATATGCGACAGGATGGAGACCGGCACACAACTCTAATGAGTCAGTACAGGCAACACTGGACAGCTTGAATTTATAATGAAAGGAAATTATAGAATGAAAGCAGTCATTATGGCAGGTGGAAAGGGAACACGCCTTTCCACTGTGTTAAAAGATATTCCAAAACCTATGGTAGATTTAGCTGGCAGACCATTATTGGAGCACCAGATTATAAACTTAAAAGAGAATGGCATTACGGACATTATATTGGTAATAGGCTATTTGGGAAATGTTATACAAGATTATTTTAAAGATGGAAGCAGTTTAGGGGTAAATATATCTTATTTTAAGGAAGAAAAACCATTAGGTACGGCAGGTGCTCTCTGGTATTTAAAAGAGCAGTTACAGGATGATTTTATACTTTTATTTGGTGATTTATTTGTAAACATTAATTTTACACGGTTTTATGATTTCCATAAGAAGAATGGTGCACGGATAACATTATATACGCATCCAAATTCTCATCCGTATGATAGCGATATTATTGTTTCGGATGAGAATAATGTGGTTGTTGACTGGAGTTATAAAAATTCAGAAAGAACACAGGATTATAAAAATCAGGTAAATGCAGGTGTTTATGTAGTTCATCCGAGTGTGTTAGACACAATTTCTGAAAATGAAAAAACGGATCTGGAGAAACAGGTTATAACTCAATTAATACCATCACATTCAATATATGCGTATGCATGCACAGAATATGTGAAAGATATCGGAACACCGGAACGACTGAAAAAAGTGGAGCATGATTATATGCAGGGAATCTGTGAACGTAGGAATCTAAGAAATAAGCAGAAATGTATATTCCTTGACCGTGATGGAACAATTAATAAGCATGTAGGATTTCTAAACGAAGCAAAGCGGATGGAACTGGAAGATGGGGCTGCAGATGCAATACGAAGCATTAATGAATCGGAGTTTTTGGCGGTAGTAGTTTCGAATCAACCTGTAATTGCTAGAGGCGAATGCACAGTCAGTGAATTAAACAATATTAATAATCGGATGCATATGCTGCTAGGACAGGAAGGAGCATATCTTGATGGTTTATATTATTGCCCACATCATCCTGACAAGGGGTTTCCAGGGGAAATAAAAGAATTAAAAATTGTATGTAATTGCAGAAAACCTGCAATTGGAATGATTAATCAGGCAGTAAATGATTACAATATTGATATTGACGGCTCATGGATAATAGGAGACACCACAGGGGATATTCAGACAGGTATAAATGCAGGATTAAAGACGGCACTTGTATTAACAGGTGAGGCAGGAAAAGATGGAAAATATAAGGTTCAGCCAGATTTGATAGCAGATAATCTGGAAGAATGTGTAAAAATGATTATACGAGGAGTAAAAGTTAATGAAAAATAGTATTAAAAATTATTTCGACAGAGAAAAAGAAGTTATGAGCAAGTTAAATTTTGATGAAATTGCTGAGGCAGTTATGGCAATTAAGGATGCATATGAGAGAGAAGCAACTATTTATGTATTCGGAAATGGTGGAAGTGCTGCGACAGCATCACATTTTGTATGTGATTTTAATAAGGGCATTTGTGAAAAATTAGACAAAAAGTTTAATTTAATCTGTTTAAGTGATAATACACCGATTTTAACAGCCATTGCAAATGACATATCTTATGAAGATGTATTTTATTTTCAATTAAAAAACAAATTAAAGAAGGATGACTTGATTTTAGCAATTTCCGGCAGTGGAAATTCTAAAAATGTAATTAAGGCGGTAGAGTATGCAAAGATCGTTGGAACAAAGACGGTAGGTGTCACAGGATTCTTAGGCGGGAAATTGCGAGAAATGGCAGATTATCATATGCATGTGAATGTTGACGATATGCAGATTACGGAAGATATACATATGGCTTTTGATCATATGATGTATAGAGTCTTAACTGATACATTAAATAATAGCGGGGAGGAAAGATAAAAATGGGATTAAAAAGTTATATAAGGGAAAGACTGATTGCTGCTGTGCAATATGCAGTGCGCGAAGAAATGAAAAATGAGAGATTAATTTCGGAAAATAGAGAAATTCCTAATGGTGAGAATTCTTCAGAAGAAATTATTAATAGATTAGACAAGCAGATAGAGCGTTGGACATGGGAAAGATATAAACGGACTGATAAACTATTTGATGAATTTGAATATGAAGTTAATTATGAATTAAATAAGGGAATTGACCGTTTAGAGAGAAAAGTAGCAATGTCTACAGATAATGCTCAAAAACAATATATTGATAAGACGGACGAAAAAGTTAAATATTGGACGGGCAAAAGGTTTGAACAGACGGACAAACAGATTGAGCGCTGGACATGGGAAAGGTATAAACGTTCTGAAGATAAATTATTATATGTATATAAATTACAAAACCAAATATCAGAGTTGTTATTTCAAGAAAAGAAGGTTCCTTACATTAAAGGAGAAAAGATTAGGATTGTTTTTCTATTTCAGGTAGCGTCTTTTTGGCCTTCATGGGAGAGCTTTTATAAAGCTTGCATAGAAGATGATAGATTTGATGTGAAATTTTTGTTCTTAGATGAGACTGTACGTGAAAAAGTACAGATGAAAACAGCGGAACATTTTTTAATGAGAGAAAATATTAATTATATTAATTTTTGCGATTTTGATATAGATGCATACAATCCACATATTATTGTAGTTCAAACTCCATATGATGCTGGACATCGTATAAAGGCACATTGGTCATCCGCATGGAAAGCGAAAGGATATCGTGTTATATATGTTCCATATGGAATTGAAATATCTGATACAGAGACTTCTCATGGTATGCATTTTGAACAGCACGTAATTGAAAACGCGTGGAGAGTTTATACATTTTCAGAAACTATGTTAAAGGATTATCGGAAATATTGTGTAAATGCTGGTGCTGTAAGAGCATTGGGACTCCCTAAGTTTGATTCATTGTATCATAGAGAAAAATTTAAATTGGATGAAGATTTAGTGGCTCGAATTGGTGGAAGAAAAGTATGCTTATGGAAGGTTCATTTTCCAAAGATATTTGAGGAAGGCGGTAAGGATATTTTTGTTACGCCTGACGTAAATGAATATATCAAATTTGCTGAGTATGCATCAAATAATAAAGATGTATTTTTTATTTTTATGCCACATCCAAGATTCCAGGAACCAGTAAAAAACAAAACTTTACAGGAATTGGCAAATAGATTAGTCAATACATTAGAAGAAATTGATAATGTCTATATTGATCGAAAAGATGATTATAGATTTTCACTTGTTAATGCGGACATGATAATCATAGATCGAAGTGCAGTAATGGTAGAGGCAGCTGCTGTGGATGTACCAGTATTGTATATGGTAAATGAGCAGTTTTATGAACCTGTTACAAAAGCAATTGAGCCATTGATGGAAAGCTATGAACAGGGAACATCATGTGATGATATGATTTCTTTTGTTGAAACATGTTTAGATGGAAAAGATACAAGGAAAGAACTGAGAAATAAAGCATTCCACGAGTGCATACCATTTTTTGATGGAAATAGTGGCGAGAGAATTAAAGAAGATATTTATGCAGGTGTTTTGGCAGAATAGATAAATAACAGGATCAATTATATTATTCACATAGAGCATATAGATGCATAGTTGGAGATATATCAACAAAAAACTAATTTGTTATAGCGAATATGATGTTATAATAGGTAGTACTGACACATTTTATTTTTGACAGAAGTTTTCTTGAATTTTTAGCAGTTATGTTTTTTGACTGAAAATAGAATGCGTCAGTACATTGGAGAAAATTGCAGTATTAGAAGAAAATACGATTATAGAGAGCATTTATAGGGAAAATAGAATATAAAGTATGGCTTGAATTGCTATTTGATAATTTATGATTATGGAGATAGTAAGAATGAATAAAAAAAGAAAATTACCGACTTCGATTGGAATACACGGTTCATGCGTGTCAGTTGATTTGTTTAATTACACGGATGATAAAGAACACAAACTGATCGATAAATTGGCATTAAGAGATGCTACAGTATTTAGTTCAAATAATGAAAGACCGAGACAGGCAATAGATGGATTAAAGCATGATTCAAATCTACATACGTTGTGGATTAATACATTATGGGATGGTAAAAAAAGTTCCTTTATGAAAGAAAATGCAGGTGAATATTTGTTAATTGACCTTGTGGATGAAAGGTTTAAATTATTTAGTGTTGATAATGTCACTTTTTGCTATCAGGGATTTCTTGAATCTAATATTGAAGAATTGATTGGTCATGATCAAATACATATGTTTGATCATAGTCAATTATCAAATGAGGAATTAGAACAACGTATCAGGGAGTTTTGTGAACAAATTACTAAAATATATGATCCGTGTAATGTTATAATTAACAGATTTTATCTTCTGGACTCGTGGACGGATGGAAAAAATATATACAAATTTGAAGGAAATGCGAAAAAAATAGTTGAAAAGTCAGACACGTATTTTCATAATTGGTATGATTTATTAGTAAAATATTTACCGGGGTGCAAAACGGTTTACTTTGCAAAACAATATAATGCTTATGAAAAAAATCCAAGAGGACTTTCTCCTACACATCCAACAATGGATTATTATCCAGACACTTACGAACAAATTGTAAATATTGTGGCAGAAGATTACAAAAAAAGAAGAAAAATATCATGTGTCAATAGTAAAAGCTCTGTTGATATAGAACTTAGCTCTTCTTTCGAAAAATATGGATGTAGTAAATATGTTTCGAAAATACTTTCAAGAATTAATAGTTGTGTCTCTTTTCAAAATAAAAGAGTTTTATGGATTTCTGAAAAGGAAGTTGCACCACGAGCAACAAGATGGGCGCATATGGATAAGTTTTGCCAATTAGTAGTTTCTGACTATGAGGAAGTTAGGAGCAATTTTGCAGAACGGCATAAAGATTTGGAAAGATTAGGTGAAAACTGCCGCTCGCCTAAAGAAATATTTTCTACAAGAAATTTTGCGTATTATATCGGTAACATATGTGAACTGACGGAGGATTTCTTAGATTATTTTGATATTATCTTTTTTGATGACATGGAATATACTTCAGATTTAAGTGTGTGTTTGGATAATATATATAAGTGCCTCAGAAAAGATGGAGTTTTTTGCGGAAAAACAGGTAGAACATGGTCTGCGTGTACTGGAAATAAATATGATTTTGGAGAAGGTTATGTAAAACGCGAAAAAAATATTCCTGATTGGGCTCATTTGCTTGACACTCCTGCAAATATATCAAAAATTATAGAAAGAGATTATTTATTAGACAAAGGAAATGCATTAGACTGTGCTAGTGAAATTTATCGCGGAGAATGTGGATTAAATCATTTGTTTTATGAGGATTATGTAGCATATGTAAAGAATAGTCTTTTTTCTTTTAAAAGTATTAGTCCTTTATTCGAACAGAAAGAGTTAGACATAGATCGTTTGGAATATTTAAAACAAATTTATCCTGGATATAAGAAATTTGAATATCTCAGTTTGTGGATATGCTGCCATAAATAAGTATTATATTCTCAAACTTCGCACATAAATTTTAGCTATGCACCTTGAAAATTCAATATCTGGCAGTTATTCAGTTGTCAATGTTCAGACTTTATGCAGCTTGCAGTTGTGTTTTCAACATGGTCGGAAGTGTGTTCATAAATGTGTCCACTAACTCGTTGATTTTTTCATCCGAAAGTTCGGTGTTATCCGTAAGCATTGTCCTGAACATTTGAAAAGCCTGTATCCATGTGATATCGGATATTTCATCTGAAAAGTATA
>ENA-OOZN01001145-OOZN01001145.1-human-gut-metagenome-genome-assembly--contig:-NODE-1145-length-19200-cov-8.891564_pt1 | contig 19200 bp, 17 predicted proteins | sample MGYA00241187_ERZ501397 | MGnify/ENA primary metagenome ERZ501397 (study PRJEB25962, sample SAMEA2042921) | human gut metagenome | biome: human gut; feature: human-associated habitat; material: faeces... | reverse complement strand
ACAATATTGGAGAAATTGCAGAGATCGTAGGGTATGATAACCCACTCTATTTTAGCCGGGTATTCAAGAAAGAGTATGGTGTCAGTCCGGCACAGTACCGAAAGAATCTGGAAGAATCTATTGAAAAATGAGAAAGATTCCTTATAATAAGGAGAGTAGAACCATGCCGATAAAAAATGCGATCCACAGCCAACAAGTCTACGACCCCACGGATGAATCCATCTGCGAAACATTATAACATCAGAGAGCCAACGGCTCCAAAGGAGAAGGTATGAGTTACGCAATCGTATTCAGCAGTAAAACAGGCAACACGGAATTACTGGCAGACGCTCTGCACAGTTACCTGCCGCAGGCAGATTGCTGTTATTTTGGCAGCCCGAACCCTGCCGCCATGGAAGCGGACACCCTTTATGTAGGCTTCTGGACGGACAAGGGAAAAGCGGATGAAAGTTCTTCGGACTTTTTGAAGCAGCTGCGGGGAAAGCAGGTGTTTTTGTTTGGTACCGCTGGTTTTGGCGGCAGCGAAGAATATTTTAACAAGATCCTGAAAGCCGTGCAAAAAGAGCTGCACGGCAGCAATACGGTGATTGGCAGCTTCATGTGTCAGGGAAAGATGCCGATGTCGGTACGTCAGCGATATGAGAACATGAAAAAACAGCCGCTTCATCTGCCCAATCTGGACGCAATGATTGAGAATTTCGACAAGGCTCTTTCTCACCCGGATGCGGATGATCTGGAGCGGCTGAAACAGGCTGTGAAATAAGATGCAGCTGAAGTATCAAGTGGACGGCGAACCGTTGGAGCAACTTCCGAATGGATACAGCGACCATTATGTGCCGGATGGCTTTGTACAAGATTAGAGCGTATACGAGGAGGTCTCTTTATGTTAGAGCATTTTTTCAAATCGCTAGTTGCAACAGTTTCTGACCCTTACCAATGCAATCGCATCACGGATGCGTTGGCGGCAGATGGAATTAAATTCTATTGTAAATCCAAAGATGTCAATCGGCATAACACATTTGACCAAGCGAGAATTGGAACTCTCGGCATAAAACCGCAGTATGTCACAGAGGTGTTTGTGGACAAAGAAAATGCTGATATGGCTCTGCACATTATACATACCCTGTCATAAGCCCAGAGTTCCTCTGCGAACAAAACATTCCGATAATTTCTGACTTTTACACAGACACAGCAAAAGGCGGTGGTCTCCCACAATAAGGGAAGCCACCGCCTTTGTTGATTATCGGACGAGCCAGCCGTAATCCTGTCTGCAATCTACCACATAATCTGCATAAACCGTATTATCTACGATCTGGAAAATGAGCATATAGCGTTTTTCAAACAAGATGAATCGGTAAGCATTTTTAGGAATGTATTCGCCTTTGAGCCACGGGCAGCGCTGCGGCATCTGCTCCAAAGATTTTGCAGCCTTTTCAAATTCGACCGTAAGCCGCTCTGCTGCCGCAGGGCTGGCCTGTGCCAGAAATGCGGCATGGGACACCAGCATCTGAGCGGCCCGTGCTGACACAACCACGCGGTATTTATTTTGCTGCTCCATGTCCAGCGGCCTCCTTGACCGCGCTGCGCATCATGGAAGTGACCTCGTCAATCGAATAGCCCTCGCTTCCACGCATCCGGTCCTCTTCCACGGAAAGCAGCTCCTCACGGAGCTTCAGCATTTTTTCACGGCGGTTGTAGGTTTCGATGTCCATGACGACCAAGTCACCCTCGCCGTTCTTGGTGAGAAAAATCGGCTCAGCGGTTTCTCTGCACAAATCAGCAATCTCGTTGTAGTTCTGGCGAATCGCTGCAGATGGACGGATATTCATAAAAGCACCTCCTGCTCCTGAACAATCTATAATAGTAAAATTCTAATTATATTATATCCATATTGTGCAACGAAGTCAATGCGGACAACTGTCACTTCGTTCTCCATTTCCACTACTTTACAACCATTATGACAACAGCAACCACGAAAACAGCTATGAACAATACCAAAGATAGTTCATTCAGAATAACATTCTGGTTAAAGAAGAAAAGTGTCCCCAATCGCACGGCAAGAACAACTATAGCAGTTTGCGTTTTTAATGCACAAGCAACATCCGCAAACTGCATATCGCAAAGATGCCGTTTTGATTGGCACTATTTTTGAAAATTGCGATAATAGCAATATTCCTATAAATTTACTCATGATTTTTTCCTTTCGATGTTTTTTCGTCATCTTGATTTTCTGGGTTGAGAACTGTACTTCGGGCCGGATTCTTTGGGTCCACTAGAATTCTTATTGGCGTTCCTTTCGGAATACATGGATTGAACCAAAACCACTGCGACTTGCCATTATAGATTTCGCCTTTAACGTTATACTGATAATGTACCACATACGGATAGATTACGTCTTCATCGGCAAGGTGGTAGGTACTCATATGAAATTTTATATGTACTCGTTTTGTTGCGGTAACTTTTCCGGTGATCCTTGTTCCATTCTTCAAAAATTCTGCCTTTTTATAGTCCGAAATAATCGCCAATCCGATCATTATACCTGCTACAATCCATGCTAATATCGCAGCCACCCATATACCAGACTTACAAGCTCCAACGGATATAACTGCCGCCACAAACATTCCGACATACGCCAAAGTATGAATAAGATCTTTTGAAAAAAACATTTTATCTCGTGTGATTTTCATAAAACGACATCCTCCTCAAATCATGTAGTCGGTAATTACTGGCTCCGTAAAATCAAGGCTTCTCAGATACTTGTATTAAATCTTAATCTGTTTCATCTGTCTACAAAATTTTTCAAAATCGTATGGTTTATACAAAACCTCAAGAAAACTTATAGCATAATCACGATTTATTAAGGACACAATCGTTCAAAAGAAAGCGCCAACAGCACAGTCGGACACTTGACTGACTGCGCTGTTGTCAACTCCGATATTTTAGTACGCAGACTTCCTGCTGATCCTCGCCCCAAAGAGCCAGTGTTCACCGCATACCTTGTCATAAGCCCGGAGTTTCCCTGCGAACCAAACATTCCGATATAAAAAAGGACGCTGCCGCCTCTAGGTAAGAGGTGGCAGCGTCTTTTTGGTATCAGAGGGCGAATGATCCGTCAGACCGAACGGTTCTCAGCAAATTGGATGCTTTTAGCTTGCATTTTCCTGATTTTCAAGAATGCGCCAGCCGTCCATCAGGTCTGAATTTTCCATAATAAAGGTGTGGGCGGTATCCTGTCCCCACGAGTTGTCGTATTTCAGCATCAGATAATCGCTCAACTCGGTTCGATTTTTGAACTTCAACAAGCGATACGGCTCCTGAAAAGCGACCTTTTCGACGAAATATACTGCATCCGATGTGGGAAGCATAACGCCGACATGACCGATCATAAGAGAATTGTCCGTTTCAGAGAACTGATCGTGCAGAACCACGGAGACGAGACGGATCTTATCATCGTCCACGAAGGAGAGACCGCGTTTCTTCCATTCCTGCTGAATCGTTTTCAAATGGGTAGGAATATCGGTCGTATTGGTGGTTTTGACCGGGGCGAACAGCGCATCAAACTTTTGCCGTTCGTCGCCGCAAAGGGATTCCGGGTCAGAATCCAGTGTTTCATAGTCCATAAACAGGGTGTCCTCGGCTGAGTCAAGGTCTGCCTTGCCCGTGACAGTGATAAAATCACCGAACAGCCCACAAGCGGTAATCCGACAGTTCCAGCCGGGGAAGGTATCATATTTTTCCGTCCATGCGTCCTGCATGGAGTAAGGATCGTATTTCAGATCCAAAGGCTTGGCATTTTCAAACCCTGTGGTGAGCCATGCCGGGTCCACAGCATTGTTGAATTTTTGCACATGATCAAAGAAGGTCTGTATCCGCAGGTCGGATACGCCGGCATCCTGCAAAAGTTTGGAAAGAAGATCCTGTGTATCCGAATCTGCCAAATTGGAGTATTCAATTTGCTGAAGGACGGGCTGAGAAGTTTTTGGAGTGCAGCCCCCTGCCAGAAACGCACCGCAAAAAAGTGCAGCGGTGCAGACAAGAAAAGTTCGACGTTTCAAAAATGATCACCTCGTTGTGTTTTTCGAAAATTTTCTTTGAGTGCCGGAGTCTCAACCATACGCGAAGAGAGCAACGCCATCGGTCTTATAACGAATGGTATCACAGATAAACAAAAAAAATCAATGACTTTTGTCGTATTTGACCAAACAAAAATGATCCGAACTTGTTTCCGATAGGAGATGGGTTCGGATTATTTGTTTTCTTCGGAAAATCAGCGGTTGCGAAGCAAGGGAAGCTCCGGTGGGGCTTTTAAGCGACGGAACGGCGGGTGCTGCACCAGAATGGACACGTCTCCAAACAGCTCAAATTCTTTTAAATTATTGCAGGAAGGTCAAAATCAGCTTGAAACATTTTTAACATAATGATAAAATAATAACACTACTTTCATAGGAAAATCAGCGCAAAGCCCATGCGGACAGATTGCGAGCGTCGGAGTTCCTGTGGGATGTGTAGGAATCGCTACGGCATCACCTACAATAAAACTCTGCTGCGGGAACACGGCTGGGAACTGCCCAATTCTTTCACGGAGCTGGAAGAACTGGCTGCAAAGGCAAAGAAAGCCGGGATGGACGAGCATCTCTCCAAGCCCGTGGACATCAGCGCGCTGGAACAGACGGTGAGACGCTTCCGCGTTACCCCCGAAAATAAATAGTGGAGTCGCACGGTTTCGCAGATGACCGACACCTACGACCTAGCAGGGCCGCCCATTTGCGGCCCAGCTCTTTTTTGTGAGAGAGCAATCATGATGAATCAAAGTATTGGATGGTATTGTGTATGGAACAACAGCCAAATAAAATCCGGCCTATGTTGCTATCGGCACTTGCCCAATTGAGCGCCTGCCTGATCGTCTGGAATTTTCATATTCCAAATCCCAATATCCTGCTTTTTGTTGTTCTTTCTGCTGTGCTCGTGAAATGCGGCTATGCAGCAGGAATCGTAAGCGGCCTCATTGCATTCCTATACTCCGCGTTTTTCTTTTCTACCGACCACAGCTTTTTGCTTTACACCTCTTTGAACCTTCAAAAGCTCATCGTGATCGGCCTTGGTATCGCTGCGAACATTCTGCTGATCGGTCGCCTACAATGGCAGTTCGAGCGCTCCAGCATAGAAAAGATGCAGGCCGAAGCCGAGGAAAAGCTTCAAGAAACAACAGAGAGCTACCGTGCAAAACTTTACCAAGATGTCTTGACTGGCACATACAACCGCCGCTACTATGAGGATATCGCATCCCGTATCGTCGGCCCGGCAGGGATCGCGCTGATAGATGTGGACGATTTCAAGATCTGCAACGACACCTACGGGCATTACGCCGGGGATATGGCACTGAAAACGGCGGCAAACGCCATCCGCTCCTGCATCCGAAACGCCGACCTGCTCATCCGCTACGGCGGGGATGAATTTCTGCTGGTGCTGCCCGGCATTCCGAGCGACATCCTGCAAGCCAAGCTGGAGCAGATCAGAGCCGCCGTGCAGCAGACTACTGTACCCGGTTATTCGCATTTTCGCCTCTCACTGAGCATCGGCGGAACGATGCAGACCATCACCGACCCGATGGAGAATGCGGTTCGCCGTGCCGATTGGCTGATGTATCAGGCAAAGGGCCACAAGAATGCTGTCATGGTGGAGGTTCCGGGGCATAGTCTTGCAGCGCTGGAAAAACTTTTACAGAATAAGTCGCAGATCTTACTTGTGGATGACTCCGCAATGAACCGCATGATGCTGGCAGAGATCTTGGGGGACAGTTACCACATTCTAGAAGCGGAAAACGGACGGGAATGCTTGGAAAAAATGCAGGCGGAAGCCGGAAATATTGCACTGGTGCTGCTGGACATCAACATGCCCGTGATGGACGGCTTCGAGGTGCTCAAGGCCATGAACGCCAACCACACCATCGAGGATACCCCGGTCATCATGATCTCCAGCGACGACTCCGACGCCGCGATCCGGCGCTCCTATGAGCTGGGAGCCAGCGATTACGTCAACCGCCCCTTCGATGCGCGTATCGTGTACCGCCGCGTGACCAACACCATCAAGCTGTACGCCAAGCAGCGGCGGCTGGTACAGATGGTGTCGGACCAGATCCGCGCTCGTGAAAATAATACGGATACGCTGGTGGGTGTCCTGAGCCATATCGTAGAATTCCGCAATGGAGAGAGCGGTGCCCATGTGCGGCACATCCGTACCATTACAGAGATACTGCTCCACCGTCTCTTGGAGAACAGCAGCAAGTACTCGATTTCTGCAGAACAGCAGGATGTGATCCCGCTGGCCTCTGCCCTGCATGACATCGGGAAGATCGGCATTGACGAAAAGATCCTCAACAAGCCCGGCAAACTGACCCCGGAGGAGTTTGAGGTCATGAAGACCCATAGTATGCTGGGAGCCGAGATGCTGCACGATCTGGATAATTTTGGCGAGCAGCCGCTGCTGCAAACGGCCTACGAGATCGCCCGCTGGCATCACGAACGCTGGGATGGGCGCGGTTACCCGGATGGGCTGAAGGGCGATGAGATCCCCATCAGCGCACAACTGGTCTCACTGGCCGACGTGTACGATGCACTGACCAGCGAACGCTGCTATAAGAAAGCCTTTTCCCACGAAAAAGCCGTGCAGATGATCCTGAACGGCGAGTGCGGAGCGTTCAACCCGCTGCTGCTGCAATGCCTGACCGACGTGCAGGCCGACCTGAAAGAAGAATTACGGCAGCATGACTGAGCAGCGGATGCAATAAAAATAGGAGAACGAAAAGCCCAAATGAAACACAGAATCTCACGCCGTGCATTTCTGCGCGGCTGCACGCTGCTGGCGGCATCTGCTGCCGTCGGCAGTCTGACTTCCTGCGGCGGAACGGACGCGAAGGACAGCGGCCTTCCGCCGATCATTGTAGGGAGCGACACCTATCCGCCCTATATTTACCTGAACAATGACGGTGTTCCCGCCGGGATCGACGTGGAGATCGCCACCGAAGCATTCCGCCGCATGGGATATGCTGCCCAGTTTGAATCGATCGATTGGGAGCAAAAAACAAATCTGGTGGAAAGCGGCACCATCGACTGCATCTGGGGCTGCTTTTCCATGGATGGGCGCGAGGAGGTCTACCGCTGGGCGGGGCCCTACATGGTGAGCCGTCAGGTGGTCGCTGTGGATGCCGACAGCAGCATCCGGACATTCAGCGACCTTGCCGGCAAGACCATTGCCGTGCAGAGCACCGGCAAGCCGGAGGAGCTTTTTCTCAGCGGCTCCGATCCGCGGCTCCCGCAGACAGTGGAGGTGTTCAGCATCGAAGACCGCAACGTGCAGTACGCGATGATGGCCTGCGGCTATGTGGATGCGATCGCTGCCCATGAGACAGGCATCCTGCAATACATGAAGGACAATTCCGTGGAGTTCCGCATCCTCGAAGAACCACTGCTGGTCACCGGGCTGGGCGTCGCCTTTGCCAAAAACGACAGCCGCGGGCTGGACCACCAGCTGAACGATACCTTTGCGCAGATGCGCACAGACGGCACGCTGGAGCAGATCCTTGGCAAATATCTTGAACATGCTTCGCAGTATCTGGAGGTGGACACCCTTGGCGCATAAAAACAGAACCCTCCCGGATACATGGAGATGGGGGCTCCATCTGATCGTCGGCGTGCTTTTTATGGCCGTCATCGTTTCTCTCTCAGGTTGGCGGGCACTGCGCACAACGGAGGAACGTTTCTGCCAGACCCTTGATTTTGTCAAATCGCAGTCCACCAGCTTTGAAAAGTACAACGATACGGTTGCGGCCAAAGCGCTCCGCCGCGCAGCGGTGTCGGTGCATCAGCTGGCGCAGGACCCGGCGCTGGACCTTTCCGACCCGCAGTGCCTGAAAAAGCAGACAGAGACCCTCTGGCTCACAGGGATCTCGGTTCTGGCCCCGGACGGTACGCTCCTGTGCGAATCCACAACGAACGGCATCGGCTACGCCCGGTTTGGAGAACAGCTCAAAAATGACGCCGTTCTGGACGTTTTCTCTTACCCGCAAAAGACTTACCTGAAGCGGGTCCTGCTGGAAGATGGGTCTGCCGTGGATGTTGCGGCATATCGGGCAGAAGAAAAAGATGAGATCCTGCTTGCCTACCGCTATACCCCGGCAGAATCTGTTGAGGGAACGGCCCTGTCCATCCAGAGTATACTGGACGGCTACTCGGCTGAGACCAGCGGCACATTGTTCATCGTGCAGGACGATCAGGTCATTGCCTCCAACCGCCCGGAGCTGATCGGGCAGGATGTTGCAGACAGTCCGCTGGTGCAGGGGATCCGCAAGGTCGTGACCGCCGAAACGCTGACCCATACCCGCGGTTGGAACGGCTCCGGCTGCTATTTTGGAATGTACTGCCATGGAAGATCGTTCGATCTCTATGCGTATACGGATGAAAGATCGGTCTTCCGGGAATCCCTTCCGTTGATCCTGATGGCACTGGTCGGTTACATCCTGCTTGTAATGGTCCTTCAGGTGCTGCGCAGCCGCTCCGTGCAGGAGATGGAGCAGCAGAAGAAAGAACAGGAGAAGAAGTATCAGGCTCAGTTGGAGGAACAAAACCGCAAGCTGGAGATCGCACTCCAGCACGAGGGGGCGGCAAACCGTGCGAAGCGGGAGTTCCTGTTCAATATGAGCCACGATATCCGCACCCCCATGAACGCCATCATCGGCTTCACTTCGCTGGCTGCGACCCATATCGACAATAAGGAACAGGTGCTGGACTACCTGAAAAAAATCTCTACCTCCAGCCAGCATCTGCTTTCCCTCATCAATGATGTGCTGGATATGAGCCGCATCGAGAGCGGAAAGGTAAAAATTGAAGAAAAAGCGGTGCATCTGCCGGATCTCATCCACGATGTGCGCTCCATCATCCAGCCCAATGTTTCGGCAAAGCGGCTGTCGCTTTTCATCGATACCATGGATGTGGAGAATGAGGACATCATCACCGACCCGCTGCGGTTGAACCAGATCTTGCTGAACATTTTGTCCAACGCCGTCAAGTTCACCCCCACAGGCGGCATGATCAGCATCCGCATTGCCCAGAAAAACGGTGCGCCCAAGGGCCGTGGCTGCTATGAGTTCCGCATCAAGGACAATGGCATCGGCATGAGCGAGGAGTTCCAGAAGCACATTTTTGAGGCGTTCAGCAGGGAAGAAAGCTCCACCGTCAGCGGCATTCAGGGCACCGGTCTGGGTATGTCCATCACCAAGAACATTGTGGACCTGATGGGCGGCACCATCGCCATTGAAAGCGAACCGGGCAAGGGCAGCGAATTCATCGTAGACCTCTGCTTCGCACTCAGCGGACAAAAGGTGGAGCCAAAGCCGCTCCCGCAGCTGGAAGGGCTGCGTGCGCTGGTGGCAGACGATGATACCGACACCTGCCTGAGCGTCAGCACCATGCTGTCTAAGATCGGGATGCGGCCGGAGTGGACGATCTCCGGCAGGGAAGCGGTGATCCGCACCCGGTACGCCATGGAACAGGGCGACGAGTTCAGCGTCTACATCATCGACTGGCTGATCCCCGATATGAACGGCATCGAGGTCGTGCGGCAGATCCGCAAGGTGATCGGGAAAACCTGCCCCATCATCATCCTGACGGCCTACGACTGGGCAGATATCGAAGAGGAAGCCCGCGCTGCCGGTGTGACCGCCTTCTGCGAAAAGCCGCTGTTCCTTTCCGAACTGCGCAAAGTGCTGGCAGAACCCTTCTGCGCAGAGCCTGCCTCCGAACCATCGCAGCCAAATGCCGCCGATCTCAAGGGAAAGAACCTTTTGCTGGTGGAGGACAACGAGCTGAACCGTGAGCTTGCACAGGAGATTTTGAAGGAAGCGGGCTTTGCGGTGGACACTGCTGAGGATGGTGAGATCGCCGTCCGGAAGATGAAGCAGGCAGTCCCCGGGCAGTACGACCTGATCTTAATGGACATCCAGATGCCCAAGATGGACGGCTACGAGGCGACGCGGCAGATCCGTGCTCTGCCGGATGCTGCAAAGGCAGACATTCCCATCTTTGCCATGACGGCAAACGCCTTTGAAGAAGACCGTCAGAATGCTTTGAAGGCCGGGATGAACGGCCACATTGCAAAACCGCTGGATATCCCGCATCTGCTGCAGGTCCTTGCAGATGTACTAAAATCATAACACCAGCCGACAAAAACAAAAGCACCCGCAGCAAACGTCGCAGAGGTTCTTGACCTCCGAATGCGAATTGCTGAGGGTGCTTTATTTTTTATGCCTGACAGGCGGTTGGGTCACAGGATCTTGTGCAGCTCCTGCACCAAGTCGCCGATGACGATGGGCTTGGACAAAAAGCCGTTCATGCCGCTTTCCATGGCGTTGCGGCGATCCTCATCGAAGGCATTGGCGGTCATGGCAAGGATCGGAATTCCGGCCAGAGCAGGATCTTCCAGAGCGCGGATCTGCCGGGTAGCGGTATAGCCGTCCATGACTGGCATCTGCACATCCATCAGCACCAGATCATAGCTGCCCGGCGCGGCGGTGCGGACCTTTTCCACCGCCACGGCACCATTTTCAGCCGTATCGACCCGGAAGCCGTACTCCCGCAGGATCTCCTGCGCGATCTCGCGGTTCAGCTCGTTGTCCTCCACCAGCAGGATGTGTCTGTCCTTGAAGTCGGCGTCCTCTTCCGGCAGAAGTTCCTGCGACGCATCCGTCAGCTTCTGGCCGAGGGCACTCATCAGGGTCTCGCGCAGGTCGGACATGAACATGGGCTTGGAACAGAAGGCGGTCACACCGGCAGCCTTTGCCTCCACTTCAATATCCGACCAATCGTAGGCCGTCAGGATGATGATGGGCGTATCATCGTGCAGGCTGCGGATCTGGCGGGTGACCTCGATGCCGTTCATATCCGGCAAGCGCCAGTCGATGATATAGGCGTGGTAGACATCGCTCATCTCGATGGACTGCCGCGCGCGCAGCACCGCTTCCTTGCCGGAAAGGGTCCACTCGGCGCGCATACCCACCTTGACCAGCATCTTTGTCACGCTGTCGCAGGTGTTGAAATCGTCGTCCACCACCAGCGCCTTCAGGCCCTCCAGCTCGGTGATCTTTTCCACCGGGCGGTGTTCGTCCTGAGTGCGCATGGGCAGACAGATGATAAACTCGCTGCCCTTGCCCTGCGCCGTCTGCACCTCGATGGTGCCGCCCATCATATCCACGATGTTCTTGGTGATCGCCATGCCAAGGCCGGTGCCTTGTATCCGGCTGACCGTGGAGGTGCGCTCCCGCTCGAAGGGCTCAAAGATCTTGTTAGCGAACTCCGGGCTCATGCCGATGCCGTTATCCTTGATGCGGAACTCGTACTGCCCGCAGCCGTGCACTTTCCCGGCAAGCTGCCGCACCCGCACCGAGACTGTGCCGCCCGCCGGGGTAAACTTGATGGCGTTGGACAGCAGGTTCAGCAGGATCTGGTTCAGCCGGGTCTTGTCGCAGTAGACATCCTCGTCGGTCACATCCGTGGCGTCCATATAAAGTTCCAGCTGCTTTGCGTAAATTTGCCCGCTGACGATGGTTTTCAGGTCGTGCAGCACATCCGAAAGGTTGACTTCCACCTCTTCCAGATGGATCTTTCCGCTTTCGATGCGGCTCATATCCAGCACATCGTTGATGAGGGAGAGCAGATGGTTGCTGGATGCAAGGGTCTTCGCCAGATAATCCTTTACCCGCTCCTTGTCGTCGATATTGCTGAGCGCCAAGGTAGTAAAGCCGATGATGGCGTTCATGGGGGTGCGGATATCGTGGGACATATTGGAAAGGAAGGTGCTCTTGGCGCGGTTGGCGGTCTCGGCGGCAGCAACGGCATCGGAAAGGGCTTGGTTGATCTGTTTGTCGGCGGTGCGGTCAGACATGACAAGGATATACTTGGTTCTGCCTTCTACCTCGCTGCCCATGGCAATGATGTGGAACCAACGCAGCTCTCTGGTTTCCTGATGCAGATACGCCGCATCCCACTCGCGCTGTTCCCCGCGGGAAAGCCCCTCCAGAAAGTTCTTGTCGCGGTCCGGGTCGTTCTGGGGCGCAGTTCCGCAAGCGCATGGACATCCTGCCGGACTTTTTTCCACGGGATGCCCAGCAGACGCCCAATGTTCGGGCTGACATAATCCGTCTTGGAAGTTTTTGCGTCCAGCATCAGAAAAACGTCGTCCACATTCAGCGAGAGCTTTCGGAATAATTCATCCCGGTACAGGATCTCGGTGTTCTTCCGGCGCACAGTAGCACGGTTTCTGCGCACAATGAGCAGAATGACCAGCACCGCAAGGCCGAAGGCGATGCCTACCACGATCTGTATCGTATAGGACCACAGCTTATCCAGACTGGCATTGACGACGCTGACCGGGACAAGCCCCAGCATCGTCCAGCTCGGAACCTCTGTGCCCTCGTAGACCAGATAATAGCTGGTATCGCCCAGTTTTACCTTCCTGTTTCCGCTTCTGCCCTGCGCAAAGGCATTGGACAGATCAAGGATCTGCTCCTCGGTAAGATCGGAGTGGTCGCGCAGCATCGCAATGAAGTTGTAGATCGTTTCCTTGCGGTTTACGGAATTGTCGATCACCACCCGCCCATCCGAGTAGATCACATAGTTGCTGGCATTGCCCCGAAAAGCAGAGTTGTCCAGCAGCCGCAGCACAGCATCGTTATAATAGGAAATGGCAATGGCATCGTAGGCAAAGCCCCGGTAGCTGCCCTGCGTTTCGGGGCAGACAAACACAAGCAGCTGGGGTTTGCCGGGCAGCGCTGAGTTCATGACGATATCGTCGCCGTCGGCAAGCATTTCGTCCAGATTGGTCTGCAAGCCAAGGTAGCCGGTTTCCCCGGTCACGGTCATATAGTTGCCGTCGTAGGAAAGGAAGTAAAAGCTGGCAAATCCGGTGTCCTGCTGCGCTTTCTCGATATACGCCTGAATCTCTGCTTCATCGGAAGTGCTTTCCAGAAAGCGGTTGTACAGATGCAGATAGGTCAGGTTCTTGCGCACCATCTGGTTCAGCATGTTGTTGGATTTGTGCAGCACTTCTTCCAGATGCGAGGTGCTTTCCTGATAGATGATCTGCGACACAAACGAGAGGTACCGGACGCAGAAGCCAGCCGCCAGAAAGACCAGCAGAAGGATGGCACAAGCGGCAGAGAGCCATTTTTGCCGGAGACGGCGGTTTCGTTTGATTTCGTGGGTTTTGTCTGCCATTCCGCTCACCTCAACGTGATGTAGTTTTCAGGTTCTGCAAGCGCTGCGCCGCCGCCGGAGACGTGATCGCGCCATCTGTCTTTTACCCATGTATCCTCGGCCAAAGGCGTGCCGCTTCCGCTCGCAAGCAGCGCTTCCATCTGGTTTTCCGTGGCCAGACAGGTCACGGTAACGGTGTCGTCGTCCTTCAGGGGCTGCCCGTTCCGGGTGATGCCGGTCAGGGTATAGCTGCCGCTTGCCTCTTTTACCTCCACGGCAATGCCGCTGACCACCGGCAGAGAACCGCGGTTGAAGGGCACAAAGCCGCCCTCGCAGCCTTCCACAAAGGCGCGGACGACTTCCTTCAGCTCGGCACCGGTCATGGTGCGCTGGCGGGACATCAGACTGTTGGGCATGATCATGGAAGCCGCCATCTTTTGGGTATAGTCCGCCTGCAGTACACTGCCGGTAAAGCTGTTGGCGGTGGCGATGAGGACATCGGTGCCATAAACGCCCCGCAGCGTGTTCGCCATAACGGAGAAGGAAGCGCTGCCGCCGTTTGCGTGGAACACGTTGGAATAGCTCTGCCCGGAGGTCAGCACGATCTCCTCATCGGCAGACCCATCCTCGGCAAGGAGCTGGGAATTGAATGCCTGATACGCTTGCTGTGCCGTGTACTCGCCCGCGATCATTTTGGAGACCACATCCTTGGAGATGGCAAAGAAATCGTTGGAGGCGATGCGGATATACATGTGGTTCTCTTCCACAACGCTGCGCACATCCTTCAGATACTCGGTCAGGTGCAGGGGGACGTTCTGGCTGTAGCTCAGCATATCCTGCCCGTCGGAGATAATGCGGTTCTGGGCCTCCTCGGAGAGCATAACGTTCAGCACCTTCATGGCTTTTTCGCGGCGCGCGGCGTCCTGCTCCAGATCACGGTTCAGGGCAACTTGGAAATAGGGGGTGGTCATAATCCACTTTTCGCCGTTCTGGCTGAAGAAGGGCAGAAAGATCGTGTCGATGCCCTCGTCCCGAAACATCTTGACACCGGCAGAGCTGCCAAAGTACATGGCGACCTCTCCGTTCCGAAACATCCCGGTCACATCGTCGTAATTCAACACAAGGTCGTCTGCCGTAAGGTGGGTATCCTGAATGAACTGCGCCATCCGTTTAAATGCCCCCGGCCACACGGTGTCGTCCAGACCCACCCGTGTGGTGCTGGCAGGGTCGCTGTAAGCAGTGCGCCACTTGCGCCCTTCCGTCGTGGTAAGCTCGGCAGCGGAAAGCCCCTGCAGGGTTTCCATGCAGGTGTAGTCGTAGGTATAATCGGCGGTAAAGCCCCGGATGCCCAGCGCTTCAAACGCCTGACAGGCGGAAACAAAGCTTGCGTAATCAGTGGGCAGGGGGATATCGTATTGCTCAAAAAGGCCGCGGTTGACCACAAAGCCGTGGGCATCGGCGCAGACCGGCAGCCAGTTCACGCTGCCGTCCTCGTTTTTGAAGCTGTTGAGGTAGGCGTTGTACACAGCACCCGCCTCGTTGGTCATGGCAAGGTTCATCAAACTGTCCTTCAAAGGAGCTGCATCGTGCAGCGAGAAGCGGCAGCAGGTGATGATATCCGGCAGACCGCCGTTCTCTTGCAAAAATTTATAAAAATCCAGATCGTTGTTGCCTACGATGAACTCGATGTTCACATCCGGCAGTTGGGACTGAACATAGGGGGCATAGGTCTCGTACAGGCTGGTGCTCCACAGATACACCTGAATGGTCTGGGCATCTTCCTGCTCCTGTACCTGTTCTGCGTTTTTTGCGCCGCAGCCGGTCAGCAGGAAAAGCCCCATCGCCAGTGCTGCCAGCACGGATATCAGGCGGCGCAATGTTCTTTTGTACATCAAATCGTTCTCCTCACAACTCTTGGTCAGCCGCCGTTTTGCGGCAAAGCTGCTGTGGCTTATGGATCCTACATCGCTGCCCGCAGGAGTGTGCGCGGTAAAACCCGCCCACGGAAATGCGTGCGTCCCGTTTTGCGGTCCCGAATACCACAAAAGGTACTTGAAAAGGCGTAGGCACAGCAGGACAGAGACATAAAAATATTCTACCACCACCATGAAGGCTTTTCAATATAATTTCATGTATTTCGTCATAAAAGCAACGTGTGTCCTGTTTCTTTGGGCCAGTGGATGCTGCTTTTTGCATCAACGCACAGGGTGGGCGAAAAACTGTGGGACAGTCTGTGTTCCTGTACTGCGTTCTTGACACACCCATCCCTTCTAGTATAATGGTTGTACCTACAACGTTGTATCTACATCATTTCGACAGATTCCGGAGGCATTTATGGACATTGCGGAGATCGAGGCGGCGCTGAAAAAGCTGTACGTCGTCTCCAAGACCGAGGGCCGGGCGGGCTTCCCGCACTTCCGGAACGCAGCAGAAGGGGAGACCACCGATGAAGCCTGAGAAAAACTTCTGGCCTGACCGGGTCCTTTCCTACTTCCGGCTGGAGTGGTTGCCGCTGGCCTTCGTGACCCTTTCGGGCCTTGTGTATAACATCGGTCTGCTGGCGACGCCGTGGTTCGAGGGCCGTCTGGCCCAGTGCCTTGCCGACATCCTCGGCGGCAGCGAGACTGCGGCAAAGATGGCGGTGCTGGTGCCGGCCTACATCCTCGTCACCTTGCTGGTGCAGGCGGCGCGGTTCGTCAAGCGGTTCTACGTCCGCCGGTTCGCCAACAACATCAACCGCCGGATGAAGGGCATCCTCTACGCCAATCTGGTGCGCCAGAGCCGCGCCGCCCTCGAAAAAGAGGGGGCCGGTGAGCTGATGACCAAAGCCATCTCCGACGTGGACGACTGCGTGGAGGGAATGCGGAAATTTACCACCGAGGTCTTCGACACCGGCGTGGCGCTGGTGGGCTATGCGGTCATGCTGCTGGTGTACGATTGGCGGCTGGCCCTGCTCAGCCTACTCTTCACGCCGGTATCCTACGTCTGCGCCGCGTGGATGAAAAAGCCGGTGCAGCGCGCCGGAGCGGCCTATAAAAAGGCGGCCGGTGCCCTGAGCGCCGCCACGCTGGATCGCGCCCAGAACGCGGTCACTTACCGCATCTACGGCTGCGAGGACGCCCGCGCGGAAAAATACGAGGACGCCCTGAACACCTACGAAAAGACCGCCGTCCGCAGCAACGTCTGGCAGTCGGCCCTGCCGCCCCTCTATCTGGCGGCGTCGGAGGCGGGCGTGCTCTTCATCCTCTGGTTCGGCGCCAAGAACGTCCTCGGCACCGGGTGGAGCGTGTGGGACATCGCGGCCTTTACCACCTTCCTGTCCTGCTTCACCAAACTGGTGGTCAAGTCCTCCAAGGCGGCTAAGCTCTTCAACGCGGTGCAGAAGGCCGAAGTCTCGTGGACGCGGATCAAGCCCCTGATGAAGCAGCCGGAACAGCTGGCTCCTCTCCGCATCCCGGAACCGGCGGATGTGACGCTGGAAAACCTCTCCTTTGCCTATGGCGGGGAGCCTGTCTTCACCGGCCTGAGCCTGACGGCCCGCCCCGGCGATATCATCGGCATCACCGGCCCGGTGGCCTGTGGCAAATCGACGCTGGGCCGTGTTTTCCTCTGCGAGGCTCCCTACGGCGGCTCGGCCCGGTTCGGCGGGACCGAGTTCTCCGCACTGACGCCCCGGCAGATCTCCGCCACCGTCGGCTATCTGGGCCACGACCCGGAGCTGAGCGCCGACACGGTGCAGAACAACGTCCTCTGCGGCAGCGAACAGGAGGCTGAACCCTATCTGGCTGAGGCTGCGCTGGACGACGAGGTGCGCCGGATGGAGCAGGGGCTGGAGACCGTCATCGGCCCCGGCGGCACCCGCCTTTCGGGCGGTCAGGCGCAGCGGCTGGCGCTGGCACGGACGCTGGCTCATCGGCGCCCGGTGCTGGTCCTCGACGACCCCTTCTCCGCGCTGGACCGCAATACCGAGGACATCGTCTTCCGAAATTTGCAGGAGTACGCCAAAGATAAGGTCGTGTTCCTGATCTCCCACCGGCTGTACCACTTCCCTCAGATGCAGCAGGTGATCTTCATGGACGGCGGCAAGACCACCGTCGGCACCCACGCCGAGCTGATGGCTGCGGAGCCGGTCTACCTCCAGCTCTACGAAAGCCAGACCAGCCAGAAAGGAGGCGAGGGAGCATGAAAACCGACCGCAAAAATGGCGTGTTCACGGCCATTCGGATGGCGGCTGCGTCCCATCCGCTCCTCACGGCGGGCACGCTGCTCTGCGTGGCAGCGTCGGTGGCGGCGTCGCTGCTGCCGCCGCTGCTGCTGGCCCGCGTCATCGACAAGCTCACCGCCGGCCTCCCGCTGGCGTTCTGGGCCGTGTTGGCCTACTTCGGCAGCCTTGCACTGGAGGGCGGGTTCTCCTCGGCGCAGGAAAGTCTGCTGGTCCTCTTCGGCCAGAAAATGACCCACGCCCTCCGCTCGGAGATGTCCCGGAAGCTGACCCGACTGCCCGCCAGCACGCTGGCGGCCCAGAACCCCGGCGAGGTGGCGGCCCGCTTTTCGGGCGATGTGGACACTGTGGAAGCGCTGTTCACGTCCGGCATCATCAGCATGGTGGCAGATGCGTGCCGCATCCTCTCGATCCTCGCGGTCATCGCCGTGAAGAACTCCGGCCTTGCGGTGATCCTGCTGCTGGTGCTGCCGCTGTTCGCGGTGTTCACCCGCCATGTGCAGAAGCGGATGCTGGCCGCCCAGCTGGACAACCGCCGGGCCGTGGCCGCTGTTTCCGGTCAGGTGCCGGAGACGCTGCACAACATCCGCACCATCCGGGCGCTGGGGCTGGAGGACTACATGGAGCGCCGGTATGACCGCTGCATCGGGGCCGGCTACGCTGCCATGGAGCGCACCAACTTCTACGACGCCCTCTATTCGCCGGTGGTGCTGGTGCTGAACGCCGTGGTGGTGGGCATCGTCATGCTCCTGTCCGCCTCCGGCGATCCGACGGTCCTGACCTTCTTCGGCATGTCGGTGGGCACCTCGGTGGCCGTCATTAACTACATTTCCCGCATCTTCGCCCCCATCGAGAGCCTCGGCATGGAGATCCAGACCATCCAGTCGGCCATGGCGGGCGTTGAGCGGATCGATGCCTTCCTCGGCCAGCCGGAGCGCACTGCCCCCGCTGCGCAGCCCAGCGCCGCGCGGGGGGATGTGGAGCTCTCCCATGTGACCTTCGGCTACGGCGAAAAAGAAGTCCTGCACGATCTCTCCATGACGGTCAAACAGGGCGAGCAGATCACCCTTATCGGCCGGACAGGCGCGGGCAAGAGCACGGTGTTCAAGCTCCTGCTGGGCCTTTACCCGCCGCAGGAGGGCACGGTGACCATCGGCGGCGTGCCGGTGGCAGCCATCACCGACCGGGAGCGCCGCAGCTGCATCGGCTGTGTGGAACAGCATTTTGCCCGTGTACCGGGCACGGTGCTGGAGCAGATCACCCTCGGCGACCCGCAGATCACGGAAGAGATGGCAAAGCGTGCCGCCGTTCTGGCGGGCATCGACGGAGCCATCCAGACCCTGCCACAGGGCTACGGCACCCCGTGCACCGACGGCATGTTCTCGCAGGGCGAGTGGCAGCTTTTGTCCATCGCCCGCGCCGTCGCCGCCGACCCGGCCGTGCTGCTGCTGGACGAGATCACCGCTAACCTCGACGCCGAGACCGAGGCCCGCGTGCTGGAAGCCCTCCGCCGCGCCTCCGCGGGCCGCACCGTCCTCTCCGTCTCCCACCGCATCTATGAGGACCTTGGTGGAAGAACGGTGGAGATCAAGACGAGGACGGAGTGAAAAGATCTTCCTGCCGGGAAACTTTGGCTGGAAGAAAGCTCACGCAAAAACGACAAAAAGCCCGCCCAGCATATCGCTGGACGGGCTTTTCACTTGGAGCAGGATACGGGACTCGAACCCGCCGCCT
>ENA-OOZN01001128-OOZN01001128.1-human-gut-metagenome-genome-assembly--contig:-NODE-1128-length-19429-cov-5.824197_pt1 | contig 19429 bp, 16 predicted proteins | sample MGYA00241187_ERZ501397 | MGnify/ENA primary metagenome ERZ501397 (study PRJEB25962, sample SAMEA2042921) | human gut metagenome | biome: human gut; feature: human-associated habitat; material: faeces... | reverse complement strand
TTGCTGGATACGCCAGAGGCTCCCCTACTAGGGGAGCTGGCGAGCCGTAGGCGAGACTGAGAGGTTGAATTCGGATAGATAGAGGATAATAAGAAGAATATGGCAAAAAAATCTTCAAAAAAGTCTCTCAAACCCGTCCGCCCGCAGCTGGGCGACGGTGTTGAGATCCTGAACGCTGGCAGCGTGCTGGAAGACCCCATCACCCGCACGCTGGAGACCAACTATATGCCCTATGCGATGAGCGTCATCGTCTCCCGCGCCCTGCCGGAGATCGACGGCTTCAAGCCCGCCCACCGCAAGCTGCTCTACACCATGTATGAGATGGGGCTGCTGAAAGGCGCCCGCACCAAATCGGCCAACATCGTGGGCAGCACCATGCACCTGAACCCCCACGGCGACGCCGCCATCTATGACACCATGGTGCGCATGGGCCGCGGCAACGAAAGTCTGCTCGTGCCCTTTGTGGACAGCAAGGGCAACTTCGGCAAAGCTTACAGCCGCGATATGTCCTGCGCCGCTTCCCGTTACACCGAGGCCAAGCTCGAAAATGTCTGCGAGGAGCTGTTCCGGGACATCGACAAGGAGACCGTTGATTTCGTCCCCAACTACGACGGCTCCACCACCGAGCCTACCCTGCTGCCCGTCACCTTCCCGACCATTCTGGCCAACAACACGCTGGGCATTGCGGTGGGCATGGCATGCAATATCTGCTCGTTCAATCTGACGGAGCTGTGCAACACCACCATCGCCCTGATGAAGGATGCCAAGCACGACATCTCCACCACCATGCCCGCCCCGGATTTCGTGGGCGGCGGCCAGATCTTGTACGACGAAGCCCAGATGCGGGAAATTTACGAGTACGGCCGCGGCAGCGTGAAGGTCCGTGCCCGCTACAACGTGGTGCCCGGCGAGAACATGATCGAGATCACCCAGATCCCGCCTACCACCACGGTGGAAGCCATCATGGACAAGATCGCCGAGCTGGTCAAGACCGGCAAGATCAAAGAGATCAGCGACATGCGCGACGAGACCGACCTGAACGGCCTCAAGCTCACCCTCGACCTCAAGCGCGGCGTGGACGCGGAAAAGCTGATGGCGAAGCTGTTCAAGACCACTCCGCTGGAAGACAGCTTCAGCGCCAACTTCAACGTCCTTGTCTCCGGCCAGCCCCGTGTCATGGGCGTGCGGGAGATCCTGCAGGAGTGGACGGCCTTCCGAATGGAGTGTGTCCGCCGCCGCACTTACTACGACCTCCACGGCAAGGAAAAGCGGCTGCATCTGCTCAAGGGTCTGGCCGCCATCCTGCTGGACATCGACAAGGCCATCCACATCATCCGCACCACCGAGGAGGAGACCGAGGTCGTGCCCAACCTGATGATCGGTTTCGGCATCGACGAAGTACAGGCGGACTATGTGGCCGAGATCAAGCTGCGCCACCTGAACCGGGAATATATCCTCAAGCGGACGGGCGAGATCGAGCAGCTGGAAAACGACATCGCCGACCTGAAGGATATCCTCGAAAAGCCCGCCCGCATCCGAAAGATCATCATCAAGGAGCTGACGGAGGTTGCCAAAAAGTACGCCCAGCCCCGCCGCAGCGAGATTTTGTACGACCTGCCGGAGGAGGAGAGCGGTGCCGAGGAAGAAACCATCCCGGATTACCCGGTCACCGTCTTCTTCACCCGCGAGGGCTACCTGAAAAAGATCCCGCCCCAGAGCCTCCGCACCGCCGGTGCCCACAAGCTCAAGGAAGGCGACGAGATCATCCAGCAGGTCGAGACGCGAAACAACGTGGAAGCACTCTTCTTCACCGACAAGCAGCAGGTGTACAAGGTGCGCCTGAACGAGCTGGAAGACGGCAAGGTGGCCCAGATGGGCATCTTCATCCCCGGCCGCCTCGGCATGGACGAGGGCGAGAACATCCTCGCCATGGTCATCACCGGCGATTATGCGGGCTTCATGCTCTTCTTCTTCGAGAGCGGCAAGTGCGCGAAGATCCCGCTGGCGTCTTACGCTACCAAGCTGAACCGCCGCAAGCTGCTCAAGGCCTACTGCGACAAGGAGCCGCTGGCAAAGATGGTCTTCCTGCCCGAAGAAACGGAGCTGGCCATCCGCACCAGCGCGGGCCGGCTGCTGCTGGTGGGCACGGCGCAGATCAGCGCCAAGGCCACCCGCGACAGTCAGGGCGTGGCGGTCGTGACCCTGAAAAAGAACCAGCACATCGCGTCGGTGGTCCCGGCGGAGACGCTGGAGCTGGCCAACCCCCATCGCTATCGCGTCCGCAGTCTGCCCGCCACCGGGGCGCTGGTTCGTGCGGAGGATGAAGGGGAGCAGATGAGTTTGCTGTGAGGAAATTATGCAGAATATTGACCTGATTTGTGTGGGCAAGCTGAATGCGAAATATTTCGCCGAGGGCGTGGCCGAGTACCAGAAGCGGCTGGCAGCGTTTGCGTCGTTCCGGATCATCGAACTGCCGGAAGAGAAGATCGAGGAGAAGAATGCCTCCGATGCTGTGGTGAAAAAGGCGCTGGAAAAGGAGGGCAAGGCCATCCTCTCCAACGTCCGCAAGGGCGCGGCCATCGTGGCCATGTGCATTGAGGGCAGGCAGATCTCTTCCGAGGAGCTGGCCCAATTCCTCGCCGACCGTGCGGGCAGCGGGGCAGGAGATGTGGCCTTTGTCATCGGCTCGTCCCACGGCCTTGCCGACGAGGTGAAAAAGGCGGCCGCCCTCAAGTTCAGCATGGGCCGCATCACCATGCCGCACCAACTGGCCCGCCTTGTGCTGACGGAGCAGATCTACCGCGCTTGCACCATCAACGCCGGCATGAAATATCATAAGTAAAGCAAAAGCGGGTGGTTTCCGCCCGCTTTTGCTTTACAAGCCGGGCGAAACATGGTACAGTATAGCTATGCGGCAGTTGGGAAAGCTGCCCACCCAAACACAAACGACACGGCAAGCCAGCCGCGGACGGAAAGGATGTTATTACAATGGAACAGAGCGAAAAGACCCTTGATATGATCGTCAATCTCTGCAAGAACCGTGGTTATGTTTTCCCCGGTTCCGAGATCTACGGCGGCCTTGCAAACAGCTGGGACTATGGCCCGCTGGGCGTTGAGTTCAAGAACAACGTCAAGAAGGCTTGGCTGAAGAAATTCGTGCAGGAAAGCCCTTACAACGTTGGTCTGGATGCGGCCATCATCATGAACCCTCAGACTTGGATCACCACCGGCCACGTCGCCGGCTTCTCCGACCCGCTGCTGGACTGCCGCGCCTGCAAGGCACGCCACCGCGCCGACAAGCTGATCGGGGACGAGCACCCGGAGGTCAACGTCGATGCCATGAGCTTTGACGAGATGGACAAGTTCATCGCCGAGCACGAGGACATCGTCTGCCCCGTCTGCGGCAAGCATGACTTCACCCCCATCCGCAAGTTCAACCTGATGTTCAAGACCGCCATCGGCGTCACCGAGGACAGCTCTTCCACCTGCTATCTCCGCCCGGAGACCGCACAGGGCATCTTCGTCAACTTCGCCAACATCCAGCGCACCACCCGCCGCAAGCTGCCCTTCGGCGTGTGTCAGGTAGGCAAGGCCTTCCGCAATGAGATCACGCCGGGCAACTTCACCTTCCGCACCCGCGAGTTCGAGCAGATGGAGTGCGAGTTCTTCTGCAAGCCGGGCACCGATCTGGAGTGGTTCGCTTACTGGAAGGATTACTGCGAAAACTGGCTGCTGAGCCTCGGCATCAAGAAGGAGCATCTGCGTCTGCGCGACCACGAGCCCGCCGAGCTGGCCTTCTACAGCCGTGCCACCACCGACATCGAGTATGCCTTCCCGTTCACCGACTGGGGCGAGCTGTGGGGCATTGCGGACCGCACCAACTACGACCTGAGCCGCCATCAGGAGGCTTCCGGCAAGAGCTTGGAGTACTTCGACTCCGAAACCAACGAGCACTACATCCCCTACGTCATCGAGCCTTCTCTGGGCTGCGACCGTGTGGCGCTGGCCTTCCTGTGCGAGGCTTACGACGAGGAGCACCTCGTGGATGCCAAGGGCAAGGAGGATGTCCGCACCGTGCTGCGTCTGCATCCGGCTCTGGCTCCCTATAAGTGCGCCGTCCTGCCCCTGAGCAAGAAGCTGGGCGAGAAGGCCATGGAGATCCGCAACGAGCTGAGCAAGTACTTCATGGTCGATTACGACGACACCGGTTCCATCGGCAAGCGTTACCGCCGTGAGGACGAGATCGGCACTCCGTACTGCATCACCGTGGACTTCGACACCGTCGGCGACGAGGCCAAGGGCATCGTGGCAGACCACTGCGTCACCGTCCGCGACCGCGACACCATGGAGCAGGTCCGTATGCCCATCTCTGAGCTCAAGAGCTACATCGAGAGCAAGATCGAGTTCTAAAAGTCCGCTTTTTCGGGGCCGCTGCGTTTGGCAGCGGCTCCTTTTGCTTGTGTATCGGGGAGAAGTGCGGTATACTAACACCAAACAAACTTTTACACCGCAGGAGGCTGTATCGTGGAAAACTTCAACGAACTTTTGAAAAAATACGCCGATTTCATTGTCCGGGTGGGCGTGAACCCTCAGCCGGGCCAGACTCTGATCATCCGCTGCCCGCTGGAAGCGGCCCCGCTGGCGCGGCTGTGCGTGCGCAGCGGCTTTGAGGCCGGTGCACGGGATGTGCAGGTGGACTGGAGCGACAATGCCGTTTCCCGCACCCGGATGGAGCTGGGCAGTGAGAACGCGCTGACCGACAACAAGCCCTACCAGCTGCGCCGCTATCTGGATTACGCCGAGAGCGAGGGCGGCGTCTGTGTGCTGCACCTGCTGGCCGATGACCCGGAGGTCTACGCCGGGCTGGACAGCGGCAAGATCGGCCGCGTGAATGCGGAGAACCGGAACTTCATGGCCCCGTGGCGGGAATACACCATGAACGACCGCGTCCAGTGGTCCATCGCCGCCATGCCCAGCGCCCCGTGGGCCAAGAAGATGTTCCCGGAACTCGACACCGATGCCGCCATCGAAAAGCTGTGGCAGCTCATCTTTGACGTCTGCCGTGTGACCGGCGGCGACCCGGTGGGCGAGTGGAAGGCCCATCTCGACCGCCTGATGACCCTGCGGGACAAGATGAACGCTTTCAACCTCGAAAGCGTCCGCTTCCAAAGCTCCAACGGCACCGACCTGACCGTGGGTCTGGCCGAAAAGGCCCGCTGGGAAAGCGCCGGCAGCAAGAACGAAAAGGGCGTGGACTTCCTGCCCAACATCCCCACCGAGGAGGTCTTCACCGCACCCCACAAGGATAAGGTGAACGGCGTGGTCTACGGTACCAAGCCTTATGTCTTCAACGGCCAGCTCATCAAGGGCTTCCATGTCACCTTTCAGGATGGCAAGGTCGTCGAACACGGGGCCGAGGAGGGGGCGGAGCTGCTGGGGCAGCTGCTGGACACCGACGCCGGTTCCCGCAGCATCGGCGAAGTGGCCCTCGTGCCCGCTTCCAGTCCCATCAACCGCAGCGGTGCGCTGTTCTACAGCACCCTGTTCGATGAAAACGCGGCCTGCCACATCGCCTTCGGTGCCAGCTATCCCGGCACCACCGAGGGCGGCACGGCCCTGACCAAGGAAGAGCTGCTGGCCCGCGGCATGAACCAGTCTGCCATCCATGAGGATGTCATGATCGGTGCCGAGGACAGCCACATCACCGGCAAGTGCCGCGACGGCCGCACCGTGGAGCTGTTCAAAGACGGAGTGTGGGTGCTGTAAAAGCTTTTTTAACGAAAGCGCTTGCATATTTTGCCGGAGTATGGTATATTCTATTTGTACGATATAACTTTTATGGAACGTGGGCCGCAAGGTCCGCGTTTCTTGTTTGTTTGGAGGTTTTTTATGGCGAAGCAGTCTGGCGGCAATACCGCCCAGAGAGTCGAAGCACTTGTCCGCCCCACCGTGGAGGGCATGGGGCTGCGCCTGTGGGATGTTGTGTTTGAGAAAGAAGGTCCGGACTGGTATCTTCGCGTCCTGATCGACAAGACGGACGGCACCACCATGGACACCGACACCTGCGCCGATGTCTCCCATGCGCTGGACCCCATCCTCGATGAGGCAGACCCCATTGAGCAGAGCTATTATCTGGAGGTGGGCAGCCCCGGTTTGGGCCGCAAGCTGACCCGCCCGGAGCACTACGAGGCCGTCAAGGGGCAGAAGATCAGCGTGAAGCTGTTCCGCGCCAACGAATACGGCACCAAAGAGTTTTCCGGTATCCTGACCGGCCGCGAAGGGAATACCATTACGGTCGAGACGGAGAACGGCACTGTGAACTTTGAAGCGTCGGCCGCCAGCACCGTGCGTCTGTGCGACGACGAGGATCTGTTTGATTGAAAAAGAGAAAAAATTAGGAGGAACCCGAAAAATGGCAGCTGCGAATAATGAATTTTTTGAAGCTCTCTCCATGCTGGAGCACGAGCGCGGCATCACCGCGGAGTACCTGATCGAGAAGATCAAGGCCGCCATCGTGATCGCCGTCAAAAAGAACTACGAGGTCGAGGACGACAATGTGATGGTCGAGATCGACCCCGCCACCGGCAAGTTCAATGTGGCCCTGCTGCAGAACGTCGTTGCCGATGAGGATTGGTACGACGAGCACGCCGAGATCGGCCTGACCGAGGCTCAGAAGCTCCGCAAGAGCTACGAGATCGGCGACCGCGTCGTGACCCCCCTCAAGACCAAGGACTTCGGCCGCATCGCTGCTCAGACTGCAAAGCATGTCATCCGTCAGGGCATCCGCGAGGCCGAGCGCAGCCAGCAGCTCAGCGAGATCCAGTCCCGCGCACACGATATCATTCAGGCCACCGTTACCCGCGTGGACAACGAAAAGGGCATCGTGGCCCTTGATCTGGGCAAGGGCGGCGAGGCCATCCTGCCCCGCAACGAGCAGGTCCCCGGCGAGGTCTACACCGAGGGCGAGACCCTGCAGGTCTATGTCGTGGACGTCGTCAGCGGCGAGCGCGGCGCCCGCGTCATGATCAGCCGCACCCATCCGGGTCTGGTCAAGCGCCTGTTCGAGCTGGAAGTGCCGGAGATCTACGACGGCACCGTGGAAGTCAAGGCCATCAGCCGCGAGGCCGGCGCCCGCACCAAGATGGCTGTCTGGTCCAAGGACCCCAACGTCAACCCCGTTTCTGCCTGCATCGGCCCCCACGGCGACCGTGTGGCCGCTGTGGTCGAGAAGCTGGGCGGCGAGAAGATCGACATCGTGAAGTGGAGCGAGGATGTCTCTGAGTTCATCTCCGCTGCCCTCAGCCCCGCTAAGGTCCTCAAGGTCGAGCTGCTGCCCGGCGAGACCCGCTCCTGCCGCGTCACCGTTCCCGACCAGCAGCTGAGCCTCGCCATCGGCAACAAGGGCCAGAACGCCCGCCTGTGCGCCCGCCTGACCGGCTACAACATCGACATCCGCCCCGAAAGCGGCTACTACGGTGAGGAAGAGCCCAAGGCAGAACAGCCTAAGACCGAGGAGACTGCGGAATAATCCGCCGCCCCACGCCGAAGGAGGGAAATCGGATGGCACAAAAGAAGATCCCTGCCCGCCAGTGCATCGGCTGTATGACCAGCCGCCCCAAAAAGGAACTGGTGCGGGTGGTGCGTGCGCCCAGCGGCGAGATCAGCATCGACCTCGTGGGCAAAAAGCCCGGCCGCGGAGCCTACCTCTGCCCGGACCCGGCCTGTCTGGCCAAGGCAAAGAAGAAAAAGGCGCTGGAGCGCTGCTTTGAGCAGCCGGTTCCCGCCGAAGTGTATGACGCACTGGCCGCGCAGCTGGCCGGTGCTGCAAAGGAGGCAGAGCAGAATGGCGAAGCATAAGAACAATACCCCCGAAAAGCCCGCCCTGCCCCCGCAGGAAGCGCTGTATCAGGCCGTGAGCCTCTGCCGCAAGGCCGGGGCCTTGACCATGGGCTTCGACGCCGTGGAGGATGCGTGCGTCAAAGGCAAGGTATGGCTCGTGATGGTGGCATCCGATGCCAGTGCCAAGACCATGCAGCGGCTGAACTACGCAGTGGGTGATCTCGTGGACGTGATCACCATGCCGCTGACGCAGGACCGGCTGGCCGATATCAGCCGCAAACCGGTGGCGGTGTACGCCGTGACCGACCGCAACCTCGCAAAGCTCTGCTTTGACCGTCTTTCGGACTGCGGGGCAATCAAAAATGAGGAGGATATGAGCGAATGACCGTAAAATATAAAGTAAGCGATTTTGCAAAGGACCTGAATGTTTCGGCAAAGAAGGTCCTCGATGAGCTGGCCGCCATGGGCAGCACCGGCAAGAAGAACAGCTCCACTCTGGAGGAGAACGAGCTGAACTACCTGCTGGAGAAATTCAGCAAGGACAACAGCGTGGCCGACCTGACCGAGTACCTGAACAGCGCAAAGCAGCCGGTTCAGGAGAAGAAGGCCGAGAAGAAGGCCGAGAAGAAGGCCGAGAAGAAGGCCGAGCAGCCCAAGGCCGAAAAGCCCGCTCAGCCCGAAAAGAAGGCCGAACCCGCTGCCCAGAACAATAACAAGAAGCACGGCGAGAAGAAGAACGAGCAGCACAAAAAGCGCGAGGAGAAGACCGTCTCCCTGAGCGAGCTGGCCCGCGAGACCGGTGCCAAGGCAACGGCTGCCCCGGCCCAGTCCGTCTCCGTCCGCCGCGAGGACAGTCAGGTCACCGTCGATACCCGCACCGTGGATGTCAATGTGGATCGTTTCGATGCTCGTTACGATGATCTGGCTTCCACCAAGAACACCGAGAACCGCCGCAAGCCGACCCCGCAGGGCAACAAGCAGAAGTTCACCCAGCGCGGCCAGCGCCAGCGCCAGCAGTTCCAGAAGGGCAAGCGCGAGACCGAGTTCGAGCGTCTGCAGCGCATCCAGCTGGAAAAGGCCCGCAACGCGCAGCTGAAGGTCTCCATCCCCGACGAGATCACCGTCGGTGAGCTGGCTGCCCGCCTGAAGCAGCAGGCCGGTAAGGTCATCGCCAAGTTCATGCAGATGGGCGAGATGCACGCCATCAACGACGTCATCGATTTCGACACCGCTTCTCTGCTGGCGGAGGAGTTCCACGCCAAGGTTGAGCACGAAGTCCACGTCACCATCGAAGAGCGCCTGTTCACGCAGGAAGAGGACGCCGCCGAAGATCTGGTGGAGCGTCCGCCGGTCGTCTGCGTCATGGGCCACGTTGACCACGGCAAGACCAGTATCCTTGACGCCATCCGCAAGACCAATGTTACCGCGGGCGAGGCCGGCGGCATCACACAGGCCATCGGTGCTTATCAGGTCAAGGTCAACGACAGCCTGATCACCTTCCTCGACACGCCGGGTCACGAGGCATTCACCTCCATGCGTGCCCGCGGCGCGAACATGACCGATATCGCGGTTCTGGTCGTGGCTGCCGATGACGGCATCATGCCCCAGACCGTCGAGTCCATCAACCACGCCAAGGCTGCCAACGTCAAGCTGATCGTGGCCATGAACAAGATGGATAAGCCCACCGCCAACCCGGAGCGGGTCATGGAAGGCCTGACCAAGTACGGCATCATCACCGAGGACTGGGGCGGCGATGTCGCCTGCATCCCCGTTTCCGCACTGACCGGCATGGGCATCAACGACCTGCTGGAGCGCATCGCGCTGGAAGCTGAAGTCATGGAGCTGAAGGCGAACCCCAACCGCCGCGCCAAGGGTGCTGTCGTTGAGGCCCGTCTGGATAAGGGTCAGGGCCCCATCGCCACCATTCTGGTCCAGAACGGCACCCTGCACGCCGGTGATGTCATCATCGCCGGTACCGCCGTGGGCCGCGTGCGCACCATGCGCAACGATAAGGGTCAGATGCTGGAGAATGCCGGCCCCTCCACCCCTGTGGAGATCACCGGCCTGACCGCCGTTCCCGAAGCGGGCGACCTGTTCGAGGCCGTTGCTGACGAGCGTCTGGCCCGTGAACTGGCCGAGCAGCGCATCGCTGCCGCCAAGGAGAAGCAGTTCTCCGCCTTCCAGAAGGTCACGCTGGATAACCTGTTCAGCCAGATGGCCCAGAACGATATGAAGGAACTGGCCATCGTCGTCAAGGCGGATGTGCAGGGTTCTGCCGAGGCCGTCAAGCAGAGCCTCGAAAAGATCTCCAACGACGAGGTCCGCGTCCGCGTCATCCACGCCGGTGTCGGTGCCATCAGCAAGTCCGACGTCGATCTGGCTGACGCCTCCAACGCCATCATCATCGGCTTCAACGTCCGCCCCGACAACGTGGCGAAGGAAGAGGCTGCGGCCACCAAAGTCGAGATGCGGATGTACCGCGTCATTTACGATGCCATCAACGATGTTACCGCCGCTATGAAGGGTATGCTGGCTCCCAAGTTCCGCGAGGTCTCTCTGGGCGAGCTGCAGGTCCGTCAGGTCTACAAGATCTCCAACGTCGGCACCGTTGCCGGCTGCCGTGTCACCAGCGGCAAGATCACCCGCGACAGCAAGGTGCGTGTCGTCCGTGACGGCATCGTCATCACCGAGGACGAGATCGCATCTCTGAAGCGCTTCAAGGACGACGCCAAGGAAGTGGCCGAGGGCTACGAGTGCGGCGTTACGCTGGCGAAGTTCGCGGATGTCAAGGAGGGCGACGTGTACGAGGCCTTCAAGATGGAAGAGTACCGCGACTAAGTGGTTTATTATGTTAGAGGAGAAACTGAATGTCTCAGAAAAATATGGGGCGTCTTGCCCAAGACATGAAGCGTGAGCTCATCGCCATCATCGGGCGGCTGAAGGACCCGCGCTTGGAGGGCGGTCTGCTGACCGTCACCCGTCTGGATGTGACGCCCGACCTCGATGTGGCAAAGGTCTACGTGAGCGTGATGGGCCGCCCGGACGGCCCCAAGCCCGCCATCGAAGCACTGAACCGCGCGGCGGGCCATGTGCGCACCGAGGTCAGCAAGAAGATGCACATCCGCAAGGCCCCGCGCTTCATCTTCGTGGAGGATGACGGCGCCGCCTACGCAGCCCACATCAATGAGCTGCTCCGCGAGCTGAATGTGAACGGCGGCGAAGAGCCGTCGGAGACCGAGGAATAACAGCCTTGCGGAAAGGATGGATCATGGGATGACAGAACAACTGAATGTGCAGCAGATGGCCGAAAAGCTCCTTGCTGCGGACAACGTTTTGATTCTGTGCCACAAAAACCCGGACGGCGATACCATCGGCTGCGGCAGTGCCCTGTACTATGCGCTCAGTGCGCTGGATAAAACAGCGGCGGTGCTCTGCTCCGACGCCGTCCCCGGACGGTATGCGTTTACCAACCCCCGCCTGTACAAGGGCGAATTCGAGCCGGAGATCGTCGTGGCGGTGGACGTGGCAAGCGTCCAGCTCTTTGGCGAAAACAACGGGATGCCGCAGTTCTCCCGCCATGTGGATCTCTGCATCGACCACCACGCGGGCAACAGCGGCTACGCGGAATATACCCTGCTGGACGGCCATGCCGCTGCGGCGGCAGAGCTGCTGTACGACGTCATCTGCGCCATGGGCGTGGATCTGACGGCCCACATGGCCAACTGCCTGTACACCGGCCTGTCCACCGACACCGGCTGCTTCAAGTTCTCCTCCACCACGGCCCGCACCCACATCATCGCGGCCAAGCTCATGGAGGCAGGGGCGCGGGTCGAAGAGTTGAACACGCTGCTCTTCGACACCAAGCCTCGCGAGCGGATGGAGGCGGAGCGGATCGCGCGGAACCATCTGGAATATCATCTGGATGGCCGCTGCGCCCTTATCTACCTCACCCGCGATGAGATCGAGCAGAGCAAAGTGGACCCCGCCGACCTCGAAGAGCTGACGGGGCTGCCCATCAGCATCGAGGGCGTCAAGGTGGGCCTGACCCTGCGCCAGCAGCCCGGCGGCAGCTACCGCATCAGCGTGCGCACCGCCAAGGGCGTGGATGCGTGCGAGATCGCCAAGCGTCTGGGCGGCGGCGGCCACACCCGCGCAGCGGGCTGTGAACTGCTGGGCAACCTCGACAACACCAAGAGCGCCATCCTCGCCGAGGTGGAAGCGGTGCTGGATGCGCCGCAGGAGGGCGCATGATGCAGGGGATTCTCATCGTCGATAAGCCGACGGACTGGACCAGCTTTGACGTCATCGCCAAGCTGCGGGGCATCCTCGACACCCGGAAGCTGGGCCACAGCGGCACGCTGGACCCCATGGCCACCGGGGTGCTGCCGGTGTTCTGCGGCGGGGCCAGCAAGGCCGTTGACCTGCAGCTCGACCACACCAAGGCCTACCGCGCCGTGCTCAAGCTGGGCGCGCGGACCGACACTGGCGACGTGACCGGCACCGTGCTGGAAACGGCCCCGGTCACGGCAGGGGAGAAGGAGCTGCTGGAAGTCCTCCCGCGGTTCGTCGGCGCCCAGATGCAGACGCCGCCCATGTACTCAGCGGTCAAGATCAACGGCCAGCCGCTCTACAAAATGGCGCGGCAGGGCATCGAGGTGGAGCGGAAAGCCCGCCCCATCGAAATTTTCAGCCTAGAGTACGGCGGCAGCCCGGCGGAGAACGAATACGAGTTGACGGTACGCTGCTCCAAGGGCACCTATATCCGGGTGCTGCTGGAGGAGATTGCCGCCGCCATGGGCCAGAAGGGCACGATGAGCGCGCTGCGCCGGGTGGCTGCGGGCGTTTACACCGAGGCCGATGCGCACACGCTGGAAGAGATCCAAGCGGCCAAGAACGAAGGCCCCGCCGCGCTGGAAGCACTGATGCTCCCGGTGGAGAGCGTGTTCGGATCGCTCCCGCTGCTGACGGTGGCCCCCAAGGTGGAACAGCACCTCTACAACGGCTGCCCCACCAGCCGCTACCCCGCCGCCGACGGGCGCTACCGCGTCCGGAACGAGGCCGGGCAGTTCTTGGGCCTTGCCAACATCGTGGGCGGGGTGCTCAAGGTCGAAAAGCTCTTTGTGGAGCGAAACTGATAGAAAAAGGAACGAAAATCCAATGCAGATCCTATCCTCTCTTTCGCCGCTGGCGCTGGAACACGAAGGCGGCACCGCCGTCGCCATGGGCTTTTTTGACGGCATCCACATCGGCCACCGTGCGGTGATCGACGGGGCTGTGGCATGGGCCAAGGCCCACGGCGCGGCACCGGCGGTGTTCACCTTCCAACTGCCCGCCGACAACAAAATGAAGGGCAAGCGTCTGCTCTCCACCGAGGACAAGCACGCCCTGATCGCCAGCCTTGGGGTGGAGTATTACCTCTGCCCCCAGTTCGAGGAGATCCGCGCCATGACGCCGGAACAGTTCGTGTACGGCATCGTGCAGGACTGCCAAGCCAAGGCGCTGTTCTGCGGCGAGAACTTCACCTTCGGGGCCAAGGCGGCCGGTACCCCCGACCTGCTGCGCAGGCTCTGCGCCCCACTGGGGGTGGAGGTCGTCGTGGTGCCCATGACCCAGTTTGAGGAAAAGCCCGTGTCCTCCACCCGCATCCGCACCGCGCTGGAGGGCGGTGACATCCCGGCGGCCAATGCCATGCTGGGGATGCCCTATGCCATCCGCTTTGCGGTGCAGCACGGCGCGGGGCTGGGGCACACGCTGGGGGTGCCCACCATCAACCAGATCTATCCGCAGGGGTTCCAGCTGCCGCGCTTCGGCATCTATATCACCCGCACCAAGATCGGGAAGAAGTGGTATCCCTCGGCCACCGGGCTGGGCACCCGGCCCACGGTGAACGACGACACCTCCAAAGTGACCTGCGAGACCTTCATCCCCGGCTTCTCCGGCGACCTCTACGGTGCCGACCCGGTGGTGGAGTTCCACGCCTACCTCAGCCCCAGCAAAAAGTTCGACTCGCTGGATGAGCTGAAGGACTGCATCCACCATGCAGCCCGGCGGGCGCAGGAATATTTCGCAAAACCGGAAAAGAAAGCACAGAATGGATAAATTTTTCTTGCATTTTACATCTGGTTCTGTTATACTAAACTCGTTACCGCAGCACGGGGCTGGGAGTATGCCCGTTTTCGGGAGTGCCGTTTTCCCACTTTCTGTGCCGCCGGCAAATAAAATTTTATAAAGAGGTACTGTTACTATGAACAAGCAGGAAGTTATGGCCAAAGTCGCTCTGACCGAGAAGGACACTGGCTCCCCCGAAGTTCAGGTCGCTCTGCTGACCGCTCACATCAACGAGCTGAATGAGCACCTGAAGAAGAACCCGAACGATCACCACAGCCGCCGTGGTCTGATGAAGATGGTTGGCCGCCGCCGCAATCTGCTGGCCTACCTCCAGAAGAAGGACATCGAGCGTTACCGTGCTCTGATCGCAACTCTGGGTCTGCGTAAGTAATAGAAAACAGAGGGCAGGTACCGCGTATGTGGTGCTTGCCCTTTGCTTTTTTGTGGAACAAACGGCCGCTGCTGCGTGTTGCAGCAGTAAATCGAACGCCTGTGCAAAGCCTTTTTGGGGCAGCGGCACGGGCGCTGGATTTATTGCTATGATGCGCGGCGGGCAGCCTTTTGGAAGATAAAAACCGCTAAAAGGACAAAGGAGGCAAACCAAATGGCAATCGAATTTGGTTCCCGTAAGGAGACCTTTGAAAACTACAAGGTCTACGAGACCACGCTGGCCGGCCGCCCGTTCAAGGCAGAGATGGGCAAGATGTGCGGCCTGTCCAACGCAAGCGCCCTGATCCGCTACGGCGAGACCTGCGTGATGTGCAACGTCGTCATGAGCCCCAAGCCCCGCGAAGGTGTGGATTTCTTCCCCCTGAACGTGGAGTATGAGGAAAAGCTCTACGCCGCTGGCCGCATCCCCGGCAGCTTCATGCGCCGCGAGGGCCGCCCCGGTGAGCGCGCCATCCTCACCAGCCGCGTGGTGGACCGCCCCATGCGCCCGCTGTTCCCCAAGGAGATGCGCAACGATGTCTGCATCACCATGACCGTCATGAGCCTTGACCCCGATTGCAGCCCGGAGATCGCCGGCATGATCGGCGCATCCCTCGTCACCGCCGTGTCTGAGATCCCTTGGAACGGCCCCATCGGCGGTGTGCAGGTGGGTCTGGTGGACGGCGAGATCGTCCTGAACCCCACGCAGGAGCAGCGCAAGAAGAGCGACCTCGCCCTGACCGTTGCCGCCACCATGGATAAGATCGTCATGATCGAGGCCGGTGCCAACGAGGTGGATGAGGACACCATGCTGAACGCCATCAAGGCCGCTCACGTGGAGATCAAGAAGATCATCACCTTCATCAACCAGATCGTTGCCGAGCGCGGCAAGCCGAAGATCGACTTCCAAGTCGTCGGTCTGGATATGGACGTCTACCACGCCATCCAGAACAAGTACCTCGACGACTTCAAGGCTGCCATGGATACCGACGACAAGAACGTGCGCGACGCCGCTCTGCTGCCCATCATGGACAAGATCGCCGAGGAGTATCCCGACCTGACCGACGCCGACCTCGACCTCGTCAGCTACAAGATGCAGAAGTACGTCGTCCGCCGCTGGCTGCTGGATGAGGGCAAGCGCGTGGATGGCCGCGGCATCAACGAGATCCGCCCGCTGGCTGCCGAAGTCGGCATCCTGCCCCGCGTCCATGGCTCCGGCATGTTCACCCGCGGCCAGACGCAGGTGCTCACCACCTGCACTCTGGGCGGCACCAAGGACAACCAGCTCATGGACGACCTGACCGACGAGCAGACCAAGCGCTATATCCATCACTACAACTTCCCGTCATACTCCGTAGGCGAAACAAAGCCTTCAAGAGGACCGGGCAGACGTGAAATCGGTCACGGTGCACTTGCCGAAAAAGCACTTGTTCCTGTTCTTCCGTCAGTTGATGAATTCCCTTATGCAATCAGAGTTGTATCTGAAGTTCTTTCATCAAACGGCTCAACTTCGCAAGGCTCAATCTGCGGCTCTACTCTTTCACTTATGGCTGCAGGCGTTCCTATCAAGGCTCCCGTTGCAGGTATCAGCTGCGGTCTTATCACAGGCGACGACGGCGTATACGGCGACTTTATGACAATGGTTGACATTCAGGGTCTTGAAGATTTCTACGGCGATATGGACTTCAAGGTTGCAGGTACTAAGAAGGGTATCACTGCAATTCAGATGGACCTTAAGGTTCACGGTCTTACTCCTGAAATCATCAAGGAAGCTTTTGCCAAGACTCATAAGGCAAGAAATTACATTCTTGATGAAATTATGCTTCCATGCATCAGCGAACCGAGAAAAGAGCTTTCAAAGTATGCTCCTAAGATGTATACACTTTCCATCAACCCTGACAAGATTGGCGATGTTATCGGCAAGGGCGGCAAGGTAATTCAGGAAATTCAGGCTGACTACGATGTTAAGATTAACATTGAAGAGGACGGCAGAGTATATATCAGCGGCATTGACGCAGACAAGTGCAAGGGTGCTGTTGAAATTGTTAAGCTTATTGCTACCGACCCTGAGGTTGGTTCATTCTACAACGGTGTTGTAACAAGAATTATGAACTTCGGCGCATTCGTTGAAATTGCACCGGGCAAGGAAGGTCTTGTTCATATCTCTCGCCTTGACGTTAAGAGAACGGAAAAGGTTGAGGACGTTGTAAACGTCGGCGATTCCGTTATCGTTAAATGTATTGAAATTGACGACCAGGGCAGAATCAATCTTTCAAGAAGAGATGCTTTAATCGAACTTGAGGGAATGAAACCTGAAAACGAAATTGACGAAACACCAAGAAAGCCACGCAGAGATAATCACAGACGTGACAATAACAGAAAGTAATTAATCTTTCAATAAACCTGCCGAATTGAGTAATTATACTCGGCAGGTTTTTCTTTTCTTTTTTTGATACAGATTTTGTTATTTTATTGACAAAATTTGTAATAGTGCTATAATTGTATTTGTACGTTTTTAGGAAATTAAATCAAAAAATTACGCTTTGCGTAACGGAGGAAAAATTATGAATATTTTTATGATTGGCGGCACAGGCCTTCTTGGCTGTGAAGCTGCAACCCAGCTTATCAAAATGGGTCACAAAGTAACAAGCGTTGCTTTGCCACCTCTTCCTCAGGGTGCTCCTATTCCTGAAGAAATGAAAATCGTTTTCGGCGATATTAACAAAAAGAGCGACGAAGAAATTGAAGAAATGCTCAAGGGCAACGATGTATTCATCTATGCCGCAGGTGTTGATGAGAGAGTTGAATTCCCTCATCCTGTTATGGATTATTATGACAAGTTCAACAACGCTCCTCTTAGAAGAATCTTCCCTCTTTGCAAAAAGGTCGGCGTTAAGAGAGCAGTAGTTCTCGGCTCATACTTTGCTTATCTTACAAAGAGCAGACCTGATATGGGACTTCAGCAGAGAAACCCGTATTTCAAGGCAAGAATGATGCAAGAGGATATCTGCAAGAATGCTGTTGACGACAACTTCTCAACTTGCGTACTTGAACTTCCTTACATTTTCGGCACACAGCCGGGCAGAAAGCCTGTATGGACTATCCTTATTGAGCAGCTTAAGATGATGGACAAACTTCCGTTCACCCTTTATCCAAAGGGAGGTACTGCAATGCTTACTTGCCGTCAGGTAGGTCAGGCTATCGCAGGTGCTGCTGTTAGAGAAAAGGCAGGCTTTGAAGCAATCCCTGTTGCTATGTATAATATGAAATGGGATAAGTTCCTTAAAATCGTTTACGAAGCAAGAGGTATGGGTCCTGACAGAAAGATTGTCGGCGTTCAGCCTTGGATGATGAAGCTTGGTATGATTGGCATTGCCAAGGATTACAAAAAGAGAGGCATTGAGTCAGGTATGGACCCATTCAACCTTCCTGATATTATGAACCTCGACCTCTTTATTAACAACCAGTATACTAAAGAACTCGGCGTTCAGGAAGACGATATTGAAGCAGCAATCACTGATTCAATCCGTGTTTCTCAGGCATCATACGACGGCAAGGTTAAGCTTCTTGAAATGAAGGGCGAATAATAAAAAATTATTATTACATAACAAAGAGCAAGGATTTTACGTCCTTGCTCTTTTTGCATATTTTTAAATTTTCTTTACAAAAAAATCATATAATGATACAATGAGAGCATATCACGGCGCATTAACATACAAAAGGAGAAATTCAAATGAAAAAAGGTTTATCTTCAATGCTGTCATTAGTAATGATAATTACATCAATTTTTGTGATTCCGACAATGGCGCAAGCGGATGAAAATCCTGTTTTGCCTATATCCGGTACAATTAACAATGTGTGTCCTGCCAACAGTGAAGATTACTACGCAAAAGATGAATTAAGAACACGTTATACATATGTTATTCAAAGCCCCGGCACATTAAGAATAAACGTGAATGCAAGCCTCACCGGATATGACAGCGACGGTCAATTTTCCGTGCAATTCAGAACCGAATTTTCAAAAAAATATTTTATTTCAGATATGAGCAGTGGATATAAAGGCTATGTTAATGACCACGTTGAATATGAAATATTACCCGGCACATATACTTTTGAGTTATGTACTTGGGGAAATGATTCACCTGTAAATTGTGAAATTTCGACCTCATTCACACCAAAAGCTCAAAGCTTTTATGCAGATAACAATACCGTTACAAATGTAATCGCTCACGGAAATGAAATATCACTTGATAAGATGTATTATGGGGTATTTCCTGCCTGCATTCAAGAATCAAGTACGTATAGTGAGCTTACACATGTTCCCACCTCATTTTCATACAAATTTAAATTCACCGGCGGCAATTTGTATGCAGGATTTGACGGAGAAAGAAAAAATAAATTTGCTCCTTTTTGGGCTGCTTACAATTCGTTTCATTTGTATGACGGTGACGGAAAAAGCGTCCAATATTCTACATACAACAACGAAACCTTGCTTTACAAAAATTTAAAAGCAGGCGAATATTTTATTTCGATTGATAATTGGGCAGGCGCATACAGTTTTTATCTTACACAAAACTTCAATAAATTCAACGGCATTTCGGCTACCACCACTAAAAAGACCTCAAAACCTAAAAAGGCAAAAATCAAAAAGGTTAAAGGCTATAAAAAGGCGTTAGAGGTAAGATATGCAAAGGTAAGCGGTGCAAGCAGATATCAAATTCAGGTTGCGACCGACAAGAAATTCAAGAAAAACAAGAAAACCGTTACCGCAAAGAAAAGCAAAACAAAGGTTAAAATCAGCAAATTAAAGAAAAAGAAAAAATATTACGTTCGAGTTCGTGCTTACAAAAGCGTATCAGGCAAAAAGGTTTACGGCGCATGGAGCAAAGTAAAAACCGTTAAAACCAAATAAGCAATAAAGGCAAAAAGGAAGAACAAAATTGTTCTTCCTTTTTTTAGATTTTATACGATATTTATTGATTGTTCGTCGCTTTCTTGCCCGTATTTACGACAAATTGAGCGTGGCAATGAGGGCAGGTCACGTTGATTTTGC
>ENA-OOZN01001126-OOZN01001126.1-human-gut-metagenome-genome-assembly--contig:-NODE-1126-length-19490-cov-3.352971_pt1 | contig 19490 bp, 15 predicted proteins | sample MGYA00241187_ERZ501397 | MGnify/ENA primary metagenome ERZ501397 (study PRJEB25962, sample SAMEA2042921) | human gut metagenome | biome: human gut; feature: human-associated habitat; material: faeces... | reverse complement strand
TACCTTCACATGGTCCATTAGATATACGTCTGTCATTTATCCATGTAAAAGAGTTGAGTATTTCTTCTTTCCAACGTTCAAGCGTCACCGCAACACTTATACTTTCTTCCACATGTGTATGTTTGAATTAGAACAATTAAATATAGAAATAATCAAACAATACTTGATGAAACTCATTAATAAAGGATTGTCATCAAGTATTGTACAAAGTATTAAGAATGTCTTAAAAGCAATCTATATCACCTATGAAGATCAATATGGTTTAAACCATATTGATTTTTCATTAGTTAAAATAGAACAAGATAAAAAAGAAAATGAATATCTAACAGATAAACAATTTAATCAATTACATCAATACTGTATGAAAGAAAAGAATGATATATGTTTAAGTATCTTACTTGCTATGGATACAGGTATGATGATAGGAGAAATGTGTGCTTTAAAAGTAAGTGATATAGATTTAGATAAACAATTGATTCATATAAGTATAAGTAAAAGAACACAAAGGATTAAAAATGATGAAGAGGGATCTAAAACTGTTTATGATATTTATGAAGTTGAATGGACTATTTTAAGAGATATTACAATTCCAAAGGAATTGTTTTTTTATTTACAAGAATATTTAGATTATGTTGATAAAGATTGCTATTTAACTTCTTGTCAAGATGTAGTGAGTGATTTTACTAAGTTACAAAGAGGTTTAGATCGTATAGGACATATTTTAGGTTTTAAGACGACTTTTAAGGATTTAAGGAATATGTATAAGGAAAGATGTTTAAGAAGTTGTATGGATATACATATTGTAATGGAGTTATTAGGTGTTCAATCTATGAAACAATCTCTTCCAGAAAATTATAAAAGTTCTGATGAAGAAAAGAAAAAACAAATAAACAAATTATAGCCAATGGAAAGACCATTGGCTATTTTTGTATTTTAATTTTATGTTAATTATAGAGAGTTAAAGATAGTGTGCTTTAATCGATAATATCATTAACTGGGCTATGAAGAGGATGACGAACGTCATTTTCTTTATCATAGCTTATTTTATTTTGGATGTTTGTTTGATAATCTTTTTTGAATAAACAAGAAAAGATCACATTTAAAATATATTCAATTGATGTTTGTGATGCAAAAGGGGCAATCTTGGTAAAAATCTTCTCACGTGATCCAATATTTAAAATATAGTTAGCATAATGGGAAAGTCGATTATCACCAATTGAAGTTAAAACAATGATAGGTGTTTTCTTTTCTTTTAATATTTTTGCTATTTTAATAAGTTCATTGGTTTCACCTGAATAAGAAATAATCATTGCTATTTTGTTTTCATTGGAATTATAAGACATAAAGACTTGTTCTCCAGCAAGCATTTTGAGATTAACGTTTCTTTGTATTCGCATCATTTTATGTTGGAAAGACATAGCTGCAAGTAATGAATTTCCTGTTCCATAAATATCAATATCTTTGTTTTGATCAAGTAGTTCAATTATTTGATGAAGTTGTTCAAAATCAATCAATTGGATGGTTTCCGCGATGACTTCTTGATTTAAACTAGCTAGTTTATAAGCAATCATGGAATCATTATCTTCTTCATTAAAGGGAAAATTAACATCTATACGATCTGTATGAGCTAAATCGAATTGTAATTCAGCAGAATATTTGATTTTAAAATCACCATAGCCTTCTAATCCTAATTTATGGCAAAGTCTTACAATCGTGGCTGGAGAAGTATAGGTTTTTTTAGCAAGTTCTTTAATTGAAAGATTTAAAACTTTTTCTCCTTCGTTTAATATATAATGGGCGATTTCTTTTTCTGAATGAGAGAAATCTAACTCAAATTCTAATTGTGTCATTATACTCATTTTATATCACCATTTATAGTATAACATGAAACAAAGTTTCATGAAATGGCTTTTATTTAAATTAAATATGAAACATTATAAAAAGGAAAGTTGAAGATATTTACTTTCGAGATGAGATGATTAAAATGTTATGTGGATATAAAAGAAGGAGAACATTTTATGGAAAGAAAATTACCAAAAGATTTTTATTGGGGTGGATCAGTTTCATCATTCCAAACAGAAGGACATAGAAATGAAGGAGGAAAAGGTTTATGTGTTTATGATGTAAGACCTATGAATCCTGAATTTTCTGATTGGAACGATGCTATTGATGAATATACTCGTTATGATGAAGATATTGCATTAATGAAAGGTATGGGATTCAACTTTTATCGTTTCTCTATTTGTTGGTCTCGTATTATTCCTAATGGAACATTAGATGAACCAGTTAATGAAGAAGGAGTTAAATTCTATAGTGATTTAATTGATAAGTTATTAGCTGCTGGTATCGAACCAATGATTACATTAGTTCATTTTGATATGCCTTATCATTTAGTAAAAGAATATAATGGATTTGCATCTCGTTATGTTGTAGATTGTTTTGAAAGATATGCTAAAGTTTGTATTGAAAGATTTGGAGATCGTGTTAAACATTGGATGTCATTCAATGAACAAAACTTACACAGTATGATGTTACGTGTATCTAATGCTGAAGTTATTCCTGAAGGCGTTAGTTATCCAAAACACTTATATCAAGTAAACCACAATGTTATGATGGCTCACTGTAAAGCTGTTCGTGCTTTAAGACAAATGCAACCAGATGCTAAATTCTGTGGAATGGGTGCTATTACTAATATTTATGCTTATGAAAATAGTCCAGAAAATAATTTCTTTGCTACTAAAGGATATAATTTATTAAATGGTTTCTTAGTTGATACATTTGCTCAAGGTAAATATCCTGATTATTGGAATGCTTATCTTGAAAACAGAGGATGGATGCCTACTTTTGAAGAAGGTGACGAAGAATTATTAAAATATACTGTTGATTATATTGCTTTCTCTTATTATCGTTCAAACACTGTTAAAACAGGTGAATTTGATTATGAAAGACCAGCTCATGAATGTGTAAATGAAAAACAAATTAAAAACCCTCATTGTGAAGCAAATGAATGGGATTGGGAAATCGATCCAGTTGGATTTAGATGGACATTAAATGATTTACATCATAGAACAGGTCTTCCAGTATTCGTTCTTGAAAATGGTATTGGTTGGCGTGAAGATATGAGTCAAGAAGAAGTAGATCAAATGTTAGCTGAAGGTCGTACAATTGAAGATGATTATCGTATTAATTATCATAGAGATCATATCAAAGAAATGGAAAATGCAATCTTTGAAGATGGTGTAGATTGTTTAGGATATATTACTTGGGGACCAATTGATATTCTAGCAAGTATGTGTAACATGGATAAACGTTATGGATTTGTTTATGTAAATAGAACAAATAAAGATTTAAGAGATATGAAACGTATTCCTAAAAAATCATATCAATGGATCAAAAAAGCATTCGAATCAAACGGTGCTGATTTAGACTAGTAATATGTATTTTAGCCTGTTGACAAAATAATTTGTTGACAGGCTTTTATTGTATTCATGAATAGTTATTCATTGGACAATCTGTCCAATGAATTAAAATAAAATAAAGTATATAATAATAGTAGAAAAGAAGTATTTGTGAATTAAATTTGAGATAAAATTGAGACAAATATGAAACAAATTCGAGACGAAATAGAGAAGGATATATGATACAATTTATTTGTAACAAATCTAGATAAGTTACCTCAAATCAAAAAGAAAGCAGGTAATAATAATTGATCCTAACAAATAACTTAACACCTGATAGTGCCTGTCGTACCTTCTTAAGTAATGATATCAGTTTTGTTTCTTTTTCCAATGCCATCTTGTTTGATGGCAAACAAGTCATTCATCCTGAAAGACTTGTACGTTATGAAAATGATATGTCACTTATTATTGATGATACAAAAAGTGCAGAAGATAAAAAAAGAAGAAGGGACATTGTCGTAAAAACGGATATCAATGGTGTCTATTGTCTTCTTAGTATTGAACATCAAAGTACGATCGATAAGAACATGGTGATACGATGTGGCAACTATGAAATGATGGAGTATTTAAAACAGTTAAAAAACAAAAAGATTAAAGGATTAGTTCCTCAAGTTATGATCGTTTTTTATACGGGAGATAAGAAATGGAATGCCCCAGTAAAACTAAGTAATTATTTTGATATACCAGAAGAATTAAAAGCATATATAAATGAATGGAAATTTATATTTGTTGATGTCAAAGAAATAGATACCAGTAAGATCAAAGATGAACAAACAAGATATTTTATAGAAGCCATCCAAGAGATGTATAAAGGAAACTATGAGGGATTACATCGAAGAATAAAGATGAATAGAGATAACTTTATTTATGCAGCCATCATTACAGGAAGTTTAGATTTAATTAGAGACTTACCAGAAGAAGATGAAATCGATATGTGTGAAGGAACGGAAAGAAGGCGAAAAACGAGAAAAGAAAACAGTATTATCATTATTGAAAGTAAAATTAGGAAATGTATCAAATCAACTCGAACAAGCAATACCAAATAGTTCAATTGAAAAACTTAATACATTAACACTTTCAATTTTTGCTATCACAAACGAAGATGACGTTTTAAAAATCATTAATTAATAAGTTAATATATAAACAAGAAAAAGCAAGGCATTTTATTTGGCTTGCTTTTTTTATAAAAAAGAAAAGTACGGTTTTGTCGTACTTTTCTTTCGTTTATTTTTTTGATAACGTTTCAATAAACTCATTTAAACGATTAAGCCATTGATTATGTTTATTGATTTTAATTGTTATTTTATTATCTAAAGATTTAAAGGCTGGCTTTGTAAAAAGTTGATTAGCAAGCAAGAATAATTTATCACCTGAAATTGTTTCAAAAGCATTTAGTGAAAAGATAATTTCTAGTTGTTTACCAGAATCTTTAATATCTTCAATAATAGAATAATGTGAAAGAATTTCAAGTTTTCTCTTTTCAATCAATGTTAAAATAGCTTCCGGTAAATTTCCATAATAATCATCAAATTCCGCTTTTAAACTATTAAGTTCACTCATTGTTTTTGCTTTATCTAATCTTTGATACAATTCAAGTTTTTCATAATCACTTTCTACATAGTCATCAGGAATATAACCATCCACACTCACATTTAAGTTTTTAACTTCTTCTTCAGGCTTTTCATCTTTATGCATTCTTACATTGATGGCATCTTGTAAGATCTTCATATACATTTCAAAACCAATATCATCAATAAACCCAGCTTGTTTACCCCCAAGAATATCTCCTGAACCACGAATTGATAAATCACGCATGGCAATTTTATAACCACTACCAAGTTCAGTAAATTCTTTAATCGCTTTTAAACGTTTTAATGCATCATCTTGAATAGACTTATCTTTTTTATAAAGAAGATAAGCATAAGCGCCTCTTTCACTACGACCTACACGTCCTCTAATTTGATAAAGTTGGGCTAAACCAAATTTATCAGCATCTTCAACAATCATCGTATTGGCATTAGGAATATCAATTCCTGTTTCAATAATTGTTGTACAAATAAGAACATTAAATTCTTTATTCATAAAACGAAGCATAACATCTTCTAGTTCATTTTTATCCATTTGACCATGTCCTATAGCTACTTTTGCATTAGGAACAGTAGAAGAAATTTTATAAGCTACATTAGCGATTTGATCTGTTCGATTATAAAGATAGAAAACTTGTCCATCCCTAGCGAGTTCTCTTTCAATAACTTGTTTAATTAACGTATTATTTTTTTCAACAACATAAGTTTGTACAGGTAATCTATTTTTAGGTGGTGTATCGATTTTCGATAATCCTCTAATTCCCATTAAAGACATTTGTAATGTACGAGGAATTGGTGTAGCTGAAAGAGAAAGAACATCAATGGTTTCACGGTATTCTTTGATTTTTTCTTTTTGTTTAACACCAAAACGTTGTTCTTCATCGATAACAAGTAACCCTAAATCATTAAACGCGACATCTTTTGATAAAATACGATGTGTTCCTATTAATAAATCAATTTTACCTTCTTTAACTTCTTTTAAAATACGTTTCTTTTCTTTAGATGAAGTAAAACGATTGAGTAAAGCAATTTCTACAGGGAAATTTTTAAAACGTTCGGTGGCTGTTTTAAAATGTTGCATTGATAAAATAGTTGTTGGACAAAGAAAAGCTACTTGTTTATGATCTAAAATCGCTTTAAAAGCACCACGTAAGGCCACTTCAGTTTTACCAAAACCAACATCTCCACATAAAAGACGATCCATTGGTTGAGGTTTTTCCATATCCAATTTAATCTCATCAACACTTCTTTGTTGATCAGTAGTTAAAGCATAACCAAATTGATTTTCAAAATCGATTTGTAATTCATTATCCTTAGAAAAAGCAAACCCTGGTGAAGACATTCTTTTAGCATATAATTCTATTAATCGATCAGCAATATCATCAATTTTATTTTTAGCCTTTTGTTTAGCTTTTGTCCATTTGCTACTTCCAAGAGCATGGATCATTGGTACTTTACCATCAGCACTTGCATACTTACGAATCATTTTAAATTGTTCAACTGGAATATAAAGCGTATCATCTCCAGCATAAGCCACATATAAATAATCTTTATGATATCCTTTAACATCAAGTGTTTTAATTCCTAAATATTGCCCTATTCCATAGCTATCATGAACAACATAATCACCAACATTTAATTCTTGGAAGTTACGTAATGTTTTAGCATCTTTAAATCTAAAATATTTTGTTTTAGAAACATTGACTTCTCCAAATAATTCATAGGCTGTTAAAATAACTACTTTTTCTTCAATAAGTTCTAATCCTGATGCAAGTTTTCCTACATAAAGATTAATACCTGGATAAATTACTTCATCAATTCCTACAAGTGTATATTTCATTTCATGACGATCAAAAAGTTCCACCATCAATTGAAGTTGATGTTTATTTTCCAGAGAAATTAAAATTTGACTATTCTTTAAATAATCATTGATTTGTTGGATGACACGTTTTTCATCATCTCGATTAAACATCACATCGTGACTTAAAAAGACAACATCATCTTTATTTGTTGCAAAAGTATTAATAGCTTGATAGTTATCTTTAATAATGCTTTCAAAGTCTTGATAAAGTTGATTATCTTTTAAAAAGCGTCCACTTTGGCTTAATTCTTGATAATAATAGAAGTTTTCTGAAATATAGTTTTTGATTTGAAAATGAATATCTTCTTCTTGACATAAAATAGTAATGGGATCATCTAAATAATCTTTAATACTCGTCACATTTTTAAAGAGATGATAATACGCATATTGACTACTATCTGTAGCATGTGCTTTTAAGTTTTCAATATCGATCATGATTTTTTCTTCAAAATCATCTTTAAATAAATCATCCATCTTTTGATATTGTTCTTCAAAAGAATCTTTGATTTGTGTAACAACTGAACCTACTTCTTGATCTAAATAAAGAAGATCGGTAGCTGGAATAATTTCAATTTCATCCACTTTTTCAATCGTTCTTTGTGTTTTTTCATCAAAAAATTTAATATAATCAATTTCATCATCAAAGAAATCGATACGAATAGGATGGTCATATTGCATTGAAAAAATATCAACGACTCCCCCACGTTTAGAAAAATAGAAAGGTTGATCAACACGTGTTGTATGCATATAACCTGCTTGCACTAAAAATCTTTGTAAATCATAAACATCAATATGATCTCCTACTTTTAAAGTCATACAGTTTTTCTTAAAAACATCAACAGTTGGAACATATCGCATCACACTATGACCATGACTGATCAAAAGATGTGGACCAGGTCGTGTAAGTTGATACATCGTTCCTAATCTTTGTCCTAATAATTCTCCTGAAGCGGCCAAACTTTCAATACGATAAGATTCATCTACAGGAAAATAAAGGGCTTCATCAATCATTTGAGAAACTTGTTTATAAAGAAGATTAGCTTCATATTGGTTTGATTTAACAATCAGCATATCTTTTTTTAAAGTCAAAAATGCGCTAGCAATCAGTAGCGCTTCGCTGTTGGAAGAATTGACAACGATATTTTGTTTATTCAATAAAGCATTAAATGCTTTATTATCTTTTAATAAATGTAGTATCTTTTTCATATGTGCCTCTAATTAAAACGATTCATTGCATGGTTAAATCCATGATCCAAATAATCAATGACTGCATCACTGGCATTTTCAATCCCTTGATTGATAGCATCTTGTTCATCTTTTGTAAAACGTGATAAAACATAATCAACAACTTTTATATATTTACTACGATCAATACCTACACGAATACGATTAAAATTTTGACTTCCAGTATGCAAGATAATATTTTTAATACCATTATGCCCACCAGCACTACCACTTTGTCTTAAACGAAGCTTCCCTACTGGCATATCTAAATCATCATAAATAACTAAGATATCTTCTTGATTGATTTTAAAGAAATCCATAACTTGTCTAACAGATTCTCCAGATAAATTCATATAAGTTTGTGGTTTTAATAAAATCACATCTTCACCTTTATATTTACTTTTTCCATAAAGTCCTTTAAATTTGTTTTGTGTCATTTCAATATTTAATTTTTCACTTAAACGATCTAATACCATAAATCCTGTATTATGTCTTGTATTTTCATATTCTTTTCCAGGATTACCTAAACCAATAATTAATTTCATTTTTTACCTCTTTAATCCAAATATTTTCATCGAAATAGGAGCTAAATATGTGCGTGATTCATGATCATTATAAATCACTTCATATTCATCCATATCATTTATTTCAAAATCATAATACGAAGGATTAAAATATGCAACAATCTCTTGATATTTTCCTTTATTTTGTTTCACACAATATCTTAAAATACGATAATCAAAATGATTTGTACTTACATATTCATTTACTTCTTGAATTGTCTCATACTTAAATCCACCATTTTCTTTTCTAAGTTGAATCATTTGTTTAAGAGTTTCAATATCCTCTTGATTTTCATCAACTAAAGACCAATTGACTGCATTAATATGATCTAATGTATTATACGTATTTCCAAGTCCATCTTTACTACGATAGAACTCTTGACCACAATGAATAAAAGGAATTCCTTGTGATAAAATAAGCGCAACATTCAACATCAATTGTCTTTTCTTACGAGTTTCAAGTGGTTCATCTCCATTACTAATTGCAAATTTATCAAATGTTGTCGCATTATCATGACATTCAACATAATTAATACTTTGATCAACATAGCTGTAGCGATTTGTATTTTTCATACATTCACCACCAATTTCACAATTATACATATTCCCCGCAAAATAACCTTTATCCTTTAAAGCAGAATCTCCACTTCCACCCTTTAAAGTTTCACGATAATAATCATTAAAGAAGCCAATATTTAACATCTTACGATGATTATCTTGCATTCCTTTTTCATGATCATCCATAGCTGTAGGCATATTCCATCCTTCGCCATACATAATAAAACTATCATCTATTTTTGAAGCTTGATCATAAACTTGATTTAAGGTTTCAATATCAATAATACCCATTAAATCAAATCTAAAACCATCTACTCCATAAAGTTTTTGCCAACGCAAACACATATCTTTAATATATCGTCTTACCATTTGATGTCTTGATTCCAAATCATTTCCACACCAAGAACCATTAGACATTTCTCCATATTGATTCTTTCTAAAATAATACCCCGGTACTGTTCTTTCAAACGCACTTGTATAATAATTATACATATGATTATAAACAACATCCATCACCACTCTTAAACCTTTTTGATGAAGTGTTGAAACCATATGACGACATTCTTTAACTCGCGAATAACCATCTTGAGGATCTAAAGCATAACTTCCTTCAGGAACATTGTATTGAATTGGATCATAACCCCAGTTATACATCACTGTAGGATGAAATTCATCTACTGTCGCAAAATCATACATTGGCATGATTTGAACATGAGTGACACCTAAATCTACAAGATAATCAAACCCTGCTTTATTACCTTGTGGTGTAACTAAACCACTTTCTACTAAAGACATAAAAGTCCCTGGATGTGTTGCGTTAATTGTCTTAGACATAGTAAAATCACGAACACTTAATTCATAAATGATCGCTTCTGTTTTTCTTTTCATATGTTGTAAGTTTTCTAAATAAAGTGGTTCATTGATTTTATCAACATCAATGACAATATTACTATTACTATTAGCATTAGAAGCATAAGCATAAAGATCTAATGTTTCATGAAAACTTTTATGATGACGAATCAAATAATTATATTCTTGATTATCCAAATCTCCTTGGATCGTTACTTCAAAAACCCCTTTTTCTTTTCTTTCCATTTGATAAGCTTCATTTCCTACTTTAACCATGACTTCTAAAGCCGTAGGCGCCCATACTTTGAAAGTTGTCTTTTCTTTTTGATAAAGAGGGCCTAATTTTCCATCATAATAAAATAATTCATCAAAATCATCCAATTCAGAAAGTCTTACATATTGTAAAATAGCACTTAAACCATAATTATCTACCATCTCATAATGATGCGTTAAATCAATATGAACATTTTTAAAATAATATTTAACACAAATATCATCTTCACATGTTTCAGCAACAGGAATTTCTACAAGTGTTTCTTTATTTAAATCTCTCAAATAAAATTTTGGAGAAATTCCCCCATAATATTTTTTTGAAAGTCTTACTTCTATTTTATTAAGCTCTATTAAATTGGCGAGCATACGTATTTTGCCTTTTTCCATTTTTAATCACCTAATCGTATTATACGCAAAATATATATTTTATTCAAACATCTTCTTTTTTGCTTTGATGTTCAAATTTTATGATATAATACCCTCGGTGATATAAATGAAAGTTGGTTTAGTATTAGAAGGTGGCGCTATGCGTGGTTTATACACAGCGGGTGTCATTGATACATTTTTAAAAGAAAAGATTGATGTTGATACAATTATTGGTGTTTCAGCGGGAGCTTTATTTGGAATGAATTATAAATCAAAACAAATAGGACGTGTTTTGAGATATAATAAAGCTTACGTTGGAAATAAAGATTATATGGGTGTTTATTCTTTTTTAAAAACAGGAAATGTCATGAATGAAGAATTTTGTTTCGAAAAATTGATTGATGATTTAGATCCAATTGATTATCAAAGTTATCAAGAATCTCCTGTTGATTTTTATGCCGTTGTGACAAATTTACAAACAGGAAAAGCAGAATATAAGTTGTTGGATACTTTAGATAATTATGATCAAGTTGAATATTTAAGAGCATCAGGTTCAATGCCTTTTGTATCTCATATCATTCAAGTCAATGGTCATGAATATTTAGATGGTGGCTGTAGTGACAGTATTCCTATTAAAAAAATGTTAGAGATGGATGTTGATAAAATCATTGTCGTTTTAACAAGACCCTTAGATTATCGCAAAAAGCCATCCAATAAACATCTTAATAAACTCTTTTATCATCAATATCCTCATTTTGTAGAAACCTTAAATAATCGTTATTTAAATTATAATGCGTCTTTAGATTTGATTACAAAATTAGAAAAAGAAAAGAAGATTTTTGTTTTAAGACCTAGTCAACTCATCCCTATTGGACGACTTGAAAAAGACAAAGAAGTCATTCAACAAATGTATGACTTAGGTGTAAGTGATTGTAATAATCAATTAGAAAACTTAAAAAAATACTTAAGAGGCTAAATTAGCCTCTTATTAATTGGTATTTAATTAAAAGTTCTTTAATTTCATCTGGTGAAACACATCCATTTTCACCTAGATGAATTGCTGGTTTCGTTTTACCATGGAAATCACTTCCACAAGTATATAATAAATCTAGCTCTTTAGCTTTTTGATAAAAATAATCATTGGTTTCAAGACTATGATAGCTTGAAAAGCATTCAACTCCTTGAAGTCCTTTTTCTACCATTTCATTGAAAATGTCAAACTTTCCTTTTAAATTATTTCCCGGATGTGCTAATACAGCCACTCCCCCATGATCATTAATTAATTGAATTGTTTTTTCTAATGAAGGAAAAATAACTTCTGTATAACAAGGTTTTCCTTGGGCATAATAATCCCAATAGAAATTAACATAGGGATTATCACTACGACTTCCGCCACTTCGATAAGGTTTTAAAAGTTCATGATCTACATATCTTTCATCCTTTAACAAAGCTTCACCAAACATTTCTCCAGTATAAACCCCATTACTGCTTAAAGCATCTAATTGTTCTTTTTTTAAATCAAAACCTAATTGATTGGTAAGTTCTAATTTTTTTAAACTACAGTTAAGTTCTTGTTTTAAAATATCTTCTCCCAATTGATTAAATGCTGGGTTTGTATAATCGATTCCATAGCCTAAAACATGTAAATTGATTCCTTTATAAGTACAATCAATTTCAATAGCAGGAATATATTTTATCTTTAATTCTTCTGCTTTCTTTTTGGCTTCATCAATGGCTTTAACCCAATTATGATCAGCAATCGCCATAATTTTTACCCCTGCTTCATGACACATTTCTACAAGTCGAGTAGGTGTAAATTCTCCGTCATCGCTGTATAAACTATGCATATGTAAATCAATATAACTTTTATTCATTATTCGTCTCTCCTATCATTTGATTCTTTCCTATTTGAAAAAGTCCTTCTTTAATTAATGTATATAGTTGATTAATTTTAATTATTTGAGGTTGATGTTTTAAAGGAATCGTTGGTAAAGATATTTGTATGTCTTTTAAAACATCACTACAAATACCAATAGCTTCTGGATTTAAGACACAACATAAAGTAGCAATTTGTTTTTCTAATAATTCTTGAGGATCATCTTTTAATAAGCGCTCTTGTTGTAAATGATTATAAAAAGGTAAGCATCGAAGTTCTCCCGCAAAATGACTAAAGCCATTATAAAGTTTCCCTTGAATGATCATACCACAGCCTACATAATCAACCGCAGGCTGATAAATCAAAGCACTATTTTGATAGTGTGAATATTGATGATAAAAACCAATGCTAGCACAATTGACATCATTTTCAATGATTATTTTTTGTTTGATTTCTTTTTTTAAAATTTCTAATATATTTTTATTTTGAAAATCTTCAAAATCACACAAATCAATCATTCCCTGATCACAAACCCCTGGCAGTGATAAACAAATGACAGCAATTTCTTGATCTTTCTTTAATACCTTTTTTAACATCTTTAAAAACTCTTCAACTGTTCCTTTTAAAGAAGAATAATTTTTTTGATAAACAATTTGATCATATAAATCTATGATTTCAAAAATAAATTCATAACTCTTCTTATTCTTCTTTAAAACTATTTTTAACAGATGCTTATAATCCTTATATAACTGATATTCTTTAGACTTTCTACCACCCGTTGACTTAGAATCACTTACATATTCAATTTCATGACTTTTCAACATTTCTTGTAAAATATTAGTAGTTGTCGCCAATGAAAGACTTGTTTTATACGCTAAGTCATTTTTTGTCCAAATTTGTCCATCATAAAGACATTCTCTTGTTTTTATTTTATTTTCTTGTTTTAAATCATTTACTTTTGACACTCTATCACCTAACTTTCATCAACTTTTGTCGAAAGATATTATAGTACAAAAGGTATAAAAAAAGAATGACCTTTCGATCATTCCTTATTTTCTACCATAATAAATATCTCGATCAACTGCTTTATTCATTGAAGCAACAACTGTTGTACATACTGCATCTCCAGTAATATTAACGGCTGTTCTTGTCATATCTAAGATACGGTCAATTCCCATAATTAAAGCAATTCCTTCTACTGGTAAACCAACGGAATTAAAGACCATGGTAAGTGTAATTAATCCAACACTTGGTACTCCTGCTGTTCCTATTGAAGCAAGCGTTGCTGTTCCAATAACTGTAGCATAATCCATCATAGATAGATGAATTCCAAAGGCTTGAGCTGTAAAGACAACCGCAACACCTTGCATGATGGATGTTCCATCCATATTGATTGTTGCTCCTAATGGAATTGTAAAGGATGAGATCTTTTTAGAGACACCCATTTTTTCAGCTAAAGTATCAATATTCATTGGAATTGTTGCATTGGATGTTGATGTTGAAAAGGCAAAAGCCATTACTGGGAAAAAGTTTTTAATAAAGATAATTGGATTTAATCCTGAAAAAATCTTTAACATTGACATATAAACCCCAAAACATTGAACTCCTAATGCAAGTAATACACAGAACATATATTTTAATAATGGGATGAAAACATCAAAACCTATTTCTGCAAATGTTTTAGAAATCAAACAGAAAACACCTATTGGTGCTAACTTCATAACAGCCATTGTCATTTCCATCATAATATCATTAAATTGACTAAAGAAGTTTTTAACAATATCTACACGATCTGACATATTTGCAAGAATAACACCTAAAATAAGCGCAAACAAGATAATTTGTAACATTGTTCCATTTGCAAGTGATTCAAAAATATTTGTTGGAATAATATTTAACAATGTTTCTGTCACACTTGTTGCTTGTGTTGACTCTGTTACTTTTGAAGTGATTTTAATTGCTGACATATCTAAACCAATACCTGGATTAATAACATTAGCGATACATAAAGCAACAACAACGGCAAGTGCTGTCGTACATAGATAAAAAAGCATTGTTTTAAGTCCTACAGATCCTAATTTTTTAGTATCTCCTACTGCCATACTTCCACAAACAATTGAACAAAAGACAAGTGGTACAACTAACATACGCATTAAACGTATAAATCCTTGTCCTACAACATAAAATAAACCACTAACAATAAAATCATCAACGATTTTATTACTAGGAATACAATAATTAATAATAATTCCGGTAATTGCACCTGCAATAAGTGCTATAAAAATCAAAGTTGTTAAACCTAACTTCTTTTTATTTTTCATTATATAGACCCCTTTCTTTAAAATATTCTTTTAAAGATTCTTTCCATGAAGGAAAAGTATAAACTGGAGTCATTGACATAATAAAATTATCTAAGACACAATAAGCTGGTCTAACTTTAGAAAAATCAGATAAATGAGTAGGTACTGCCTTCATTTGAGCTTCTTTTCCTGTAAGTTTTAAAATCTCATGAGCGAATTCATATCGACTACATACCCCTTTATTTGTCGCATGATATGTTCCATATTCATTTGTATCAATTAAATGTAAAATAAAACGTGCAAGTTCTTTAGCACTTGTAGGTGATCCAAATTGATCAGAGGCAATTGCTAGAGATTCACCTTTATTTACTTTTTCTAATAAATCATTAATAAAATTATTTCCCAAACCATAGACCCATGTACTTCTAATAATAAAATGCTTATAAGTAAATTCTTTAACATATTGTTCCCCTGCTAATTTAGATTTACCATAAGCTGTTTGTGGTCTTGTTTGATCAAACTCATTATAAGGTTGATCACTTTTCCCATCAAAAACATCATCTGTAGAAATATGAACCAATTTAGCTTCTAATTTTCTAGCAATAATAGATAAATTTCTAGCACCTAAAGCATTAACTTTATAAGCTTTAGAAATATCATTTTCACATTCCTCTATATTTGTAAGTCCTGCACAGTTAATAATAATATCTGGTCTATTCATTTCCCCAAAACGTAAGACCTCATCCGTGTCTGTAATATCCAAGTCGTCTATGTCAGTATCAAGAACTTTGAATTCAAGTTTATCAATAATTTCATTGATTGCTTGTCCAATTTGTCCTTTAGCACCGCATATCCAAATTTTTTGCATAATTTCATCCTCCTTTAAATCTTGAATATTATATCTAGAGGGTTATTTGATGTCAAATTCAAACCTAGTTCATATTTCGTGATATAATAGTATTGAGGTGATTTTTATGAATGATTTATCTAAAATGTATCAAGTTTACGTAAATAAAGAATTACAAGTAAACAAAAATGAAATTTTAAATGTCGCTCGACTTAAGCAAAAAACGTTATCTTTCTTACATGATTTAGGAGAAGTTTGTCAGGATTCAAGATGTTTTCTCTTTTGGGAAAAAGAAGAAGCTATTCATCACGATGAACTATTAGAACATTATTTAGATGGTTTAAAAATGTTAATGTCTATTGGTTATGAATTAAGAATTGATACTATTAAAAATCATACTGAAATTCCTAATCATTTATCTTTAGAAGACTTATTTTTAAAAATTTATCAATCAATGATGAATGTTTCATCAACTTATTCTAGTCAAGATTACCAAAATACAATTGATGACTATTTCTCTTTAGGATTTCAATTAGGTATTGATTTAGATGAAATTATTGATCATATTTAATTTGTGAGATGGAAACATCTCACTTTTTTATTTCATATGTTTATACTTAGATTTATAATATAATGATTTAAAACTTTTTGTTTTAAATGGCATAAAAAATAGGAGGATTAAAATATGAACCATTTTGAATATGTTTCTAAATCAAAGTACATGCCAGTAAATTGAGCATTTTGAACTGTAGATTTAGATTTATTTTCAACAATAAGTCTATTTTCATCTAATCCATTTGCAATTATTCATGCTGCCATTTTATCTGCTTCAGTTGCATTTGGATTATTTTTAGCAGTTCCACCACCTGTAACAGCTACATAAGCATTGGGATATTTTTGAGCACTTGCAAGTGCCGTTTGCAATCTTCCAACAAGTTCATCTTTCATTGTACCATCATCATTTAAAGCAACCCCTAAAACAGTAATACATAAACTATCATCATTTGGTAAACCATCAACATTGACATTCATATCAGTATTGACATAATCCCAATATTCCATGATTTTTTCCCATTCTTCCCCTTTAGTTGAATTAAGAGCTTTTAATTTTTCAACTAATCTTTGAATATCTGTTTTTGCTGTACTTTGATAAGTACTGTAATAGCTAATCATTTCATTAATAATATCAGTTTCGCCACTTTCACTAGCAAAAACAGGTATTGAAAAAGAAAATGATAAACATAAAAAACAACAACCGTCATAACAAATTTAAATATTTTTTTCATAATGTCTCCTCCTTGGATATATTACGCATCACTTGTAACCGTTTACTTTAAATATTTAATTTATTACATAATTTTACAATTTATAAAAAAATGTTGCGGTTATCGCAACACTTTTTTATTTTTGACAGATGCCACAAGGACTGTATCCTTGTTGTTGTAATTTTTTTGAAGTTGAAGTAACTACTTCTTTATTTTGTTCGCTCATTTTTGAAACACTTGAACAATTTGGATCATGATATTTTTTATTTTTTATATTAATAACATACTTTTTACTTTTATTACTTGACTTATTATGATAATCAAATGGATCTTTTGCTTCTTTGATGCCATAAGTTGGTTCTCCTTCTTTGGCTTTTCTTGAAGTTCCATTTTGATAATCAATAGTAACACCCGGTTGTACATTATAAACATAAACACAAAAACGAATCGTTTCATCTTCGACAGAAGCTGCTTGTAAAATCAAGCCTCTTGCTACTAATTCATCATCTTTATATACAGGAATGGCTTCATATAAAACATGATGATTCGTATTTTTAATATAATCTCTAACCTCTTCTTCAAAAGGCAACATACCTGTAACATTAAAATAACGTGTTCCCGTCATTAAATTTCTTTCTTCAGCATTTAAACCACTTAAAGCAAAACCAATTTGATGACAACGATTATATAAATATTTCGTAGAAATCAAATCATCATATCTTTGTGTTTTCCATCCTGACGGTTTAACCATTCCAATAGATTCCCTTTTATTTGTTGGAAGTGTTTCAGGGCCTAAACAAGCTTGATCTTTTTGAGTACGTCCATATTCATCTAAATCATTTAATTGAATATATGTTTTTGTAGTATATTCATTTTCTTTAAAAGTAGGAGTATTGTTATTGATTTCAATATATGGTTGTCCACTATATTCTTCTATTTGATTTAAAATATCTTGAACATTATTTTCATCAAAAGAAACCTGATCTGTTTCTATTTGTAATTGGTTTTCTATATTTGTAATTTGATAATGTAAGGTTTCTTTAGAGTCTACATAAAACGATTTTTGAGTTTCTTCACCATCTTGTACAACTTTTAACTCATGATTTCCTTTAGTTAACTTTAACTCATAAGTTCCTGCACCTTGACTTTTTAAAGTATCAATTTGATCTTGATCAACATAAACATCTACATCCTGACTACTTGTTTGTTCTAAAGAAAGTGTTACACTTTGCTTAGAAGATGCTTTTTCTACTTGTTGATTACATCCTGTTAAAGTAAATGTCATCAATAATGAAAGTAATAATAAATAGAGTTTTTTCATCATAGTTCCTCCTTGGAGTACAAGTATATCATAAATTTATATTTTTTCTTTTCTATTTTTTTTAAATAGGAACCTATTTCAAGGTTTTATTGGATAAAATATAAAAAATAGAAAACATGATCAAATACAAAAAGTATCATGGCAATCTACTTTTAATCATTGCTAAATAAAGATTAACATATTAAAATAGTAATAAAAATATTATCTTACTTAATCAAATAATTAGGAGAAAAGAAATGATAGATACTAAAAAAATTAGAAATAAACATGGTTTTACGCTTGTTGAAATAATAGTTGTTCTTGTCATTCTTGCAATTTTAGCTGCTATGGCTATTCCATCCGTTTTAGGATATGTAGATGAAGCAAAAAAAGCAGGTATTATACAAGAAGCACATGGGATTTATGAAGCAACGCAAATTGCTGCTACAAAATGCTATGCAACAGATGAAGATGAATTTAAAAAACAATCAATTTTTAAATATAGCTACACATTACCTGCAGATTTTCCTTATAAAAAAACAACAAACAATCAAGTTGGAAGAGTGTCTGATTCTTTAATGAGTCATGGACAAAGAGAGCCTGACAAGTATCTTAATGATAGCTATTCTGGCGCATCATATATTGATAAAGAAATTGTAAAAAATGTATTACATTTTTTACAAAGTGAAAATAAAAATTCAGCTATTTATAAATACAAAATACCAACTGACTGCCTCAACGGTCAATCCCTTAACGATTATACTCCTAGTAAAACCAATGGATTTGCTATTAATATATTCTATAACCAACAAGGTAAGATAGAAGCTATAAATTTTGCGAGAGATAATTATATGGTTACTATTTATAATGGAAAATTAAATTGTGTTAAAGGTGGTAAATCAATAAAATCAATAGAAAAGAAATAGTATAAAAAATAATTTTTATGTAAAAAAGGGGCTGTTACGAAATAATTTAAAATCGTAACATCTTTTTTTGTTATAAATTCTAACTAAAAAATAGGATATTGATATCTTACCAATGATATTTATTTCCTACTAATTAATTTCTCAACGATAACGTTTGAGGAATTATTGTAATTAGAAACAATTGCTTCTTATAGTAAAATAATTTTATTATATAGATATTTAAAATTCTTATTTTTAA
>ENA-OOZN01001111-OOZN01001111.1-human-gut-metagenome-genome-assembly--contig:-NODE-1111-length-19664-cov-2.798919_pt1 | contig 19664 bp, 11 predicted proteins | sample MGYA00241187_ERZ501397 | MGnify/ENA primary metagenome ERZ501397 (study PRJEB25962, sample SAMEA2042921) | human gut metagenome | biome: human gut; feature: human-associated habitat; material: faeces... | reverse complement strand
TTCAGAAGCGTTGAGTTCGTTCAATAGGTTCAGATCCTCGTTTTGTAAAATGATGAACCCTCTGGCCAGGTCATATACGTTTACGATGCGTTCACGGAAGTAGAAACTGATGCTGTCCCCCAAATGAAGTTTCTTCTGGATACGAGGCAGGACGGAGGTGCGGTTGCAATAATTGAATATGGAGGGACGGAAGTCCAACCTATACTGTCCGTCATGGTCATACATCTCGTCGAGAGAGTTCATCAAATGAAGGAATGTGGTTTTCGAAACGACACCTTCATCATAAAGTTGATGGCATACGGCCTTTTCGCGGTCCAATATACGGAGACGTATTTCGGAAAGGAATTCCATTGTAGGCAGAGGTCCGGACGGAGACAAAGACAGAGACGGTGGAAGGTATTTTTTCACTTTGTTCCAGTTTGCGTCGTGCAATGCCGCTTTTGCAGACAGTTTTTCCATATACTTTTCTGCACTGTCGTGTAAATACCCTTGGATTTTGGAGTCTATCAGTACTCTGGCACTGGAAACTTGTATCAGGCCCAATCGTCTCAGTAGCCAACGCATGGTGGTGGCATTGATGGAAAGAGGGAGCGTGACGATACCGGCTGTGAGAAACAAGACCTGTCGCCTAATGTCTTCCGGAATTCCCGGTGTGTAAGAAACCATCAGGGCCAGTGTCATACCTAATGCACCGCGCAGGCCACCCCATGTCAGAATGACGGACTCGCGTTTGGAAAGTCCGTATCCCAATCTTTTCATAACGGGGTAGAAAAGCATGATCATGGCAAACCGGATGAGGTTTAGTCCTACGTAAACAAGCAGTAAAATGATGAGGTCGGACCAATTCAGGTCTACTTTCTCTGCGATGACCACACCGACCATGATAAAGACTAATGTATTGGCTATATGGGTAAGAAGTCCCCAGAACTTTTCCATGAATACGTTGACTTGCGGTTTCAGTCTGGGGCGGCCGGTATAAGAGATAGTCAGTCCGAAAGCCACTAAAGCGATGACACCGGATATGCCCATATAGTATTGGGACAGAATAAACGTGACGTAGGCAGAAAGGATGATGACGCTGTTTTGTATCATCTCTTCCGAGTTGATACGTGTAATGAACCAGATTGTCAGTCGGGCCAGGCAGAATCCTAAAAGTATTCCGCCAATAACGACTTCCAGAAATTGCACTACGGGAGAAGCTGTGCTTGCTCCACTAAGCGTATAGGCTCCGAAAAACAGCATGAAACATACGATGCCGGTTCCATCGTTGAGCAAAGACTCTCCGTCTACTAAAGTGGAGAAGCGTTTGCTGGTACCCAGTTCGTGCAATAAAGCTACGACGGCTACCGGGTCGGTTGCACTGATGAGGGCGCCGAACATGAGAGCCAACGGCCATGTCCACGAGGTGTACTCTGGAGCAAACAGGCTGATGCTAATCATGAGGGCGGCTGTAAGCAACATACAGACGACTAATCCGGGGACAGCCAGTAAGGTGGAATTGGCCAATGTTTTTTTGAAGATGTGCATGTTCATTTCGTATGCTGCGTCAAATATCAAAATGGGGAGGAAAACATATAGAATGAAATCCGGATTCGTATCGGCTACGGTTGCCACTGCATTTTCCACGCGTGGCATGAAGTCGAAATAATGAAAACGGTTGAGGAGGCCTATCAGTAAACCGAATACAAACAGTCCTACGGTATAGGGAAAACCGGTTCGTTTCAGTATGGACTTTAATATAGCGCCGGCTAACAAGCCGACAATGGCCAGCAGTAGAGGGGCCAGTAAGTTGAAATCTTCCATAATATTCTTTTTAATGGGTAGAAAGGTCTACTCTACAAATATAACGAAAAAAACCTACAAGACCATATCATCTTGTAGGTTTCTATTGTTTTTGTCGTAAAGTCTCTGCTTTTTCTTAGAAGAAGAGGTAACGATTGTCTTTTACTTCGGCCTTTTCATACAGTTCATTGGCAAAACGGCTGATGGCGCGCATGTTGAGAGACTCTTGTTGAGCTTCTTCTTTTTTAGCGTCGAACTTCTCGGCCGATTTGTTCTTATTGATAACCTGCAACGTGTAGACTCCGGCATTACCTTTGAACGGGCCTGCGAATTGATTGGCCGCTGTTTTGCTGGCTACGGCACTTAACATCGGTTCGCTGGAGCCGGTCTTCATTACGAAAGCGGAGGCACTGAACGTCACGTGCTTGATGGTGTCGCTGACAGCACCTTGTACTTTCATGGCGTCTGCTATGCTCTTCGTCTGAGCCAGTTTCTCTTTCAGCATCTCGGCTTTTTTGTCCTTGATGACTTCTTGCGTGAGATATTCTTTCATATCCTCCATCGTACGGTAACCTTCCTTGTGTATACCGGTAAGGATGGCCACAAGCATGTGGTCGTTCTCACCACATTCGTAAAGAGGAGATACATTGCCTATTTCGGTGTCTTCATTGAATATCCATCGCATGGCTTCACGCGTGTTGCTTACTCCTCCTACATAATGTTCATTGTTGAACAAGTCTTTACGCTCTTGTAAATTATAGCCGTTTTTCAGTGCTTTAGCTTCGATATCCTTTTGGGTAGGATTGGAAGCGATGAAGTGGCTGAAGTCGTTATAAGCCTTTGCATAAGTGTCTTTACTGAACTCAATCGGGCATTTGATTACGGCCACATCATATTTGTTGATCATGGCACGGCGGTCTGTCACTTGTGCGATGATGCATCCTTGGGTAAAGTCAATCTTTTCGGTGGCATTTACCGGCATGTTGGTGATGGTTTTGATAAACTTCAAGTTGTCGCCGTCCAAAGGAGCACCTTCATAATTACGTGAAGTAATCCATGTCTTCTCGCCGGTCTGGTTGTACTTCTTGGCGATGGAATCGAAAGCCACACCGCCCCGCAATGCCGTCATGATGCTGTCGGCAGTCTTTTGGATGGCATTCATATCGGCGCCTGCTACTTGTATTTGACGGAGTTGGATGGAATCCGGTGCGGAAATCTTGTTGATTACCTTGATGATGTTCATCGTGTTGTCTCCGGCATAATAATAAGGAGCTTTCATCTGTCCTACAGCCATGGAATCCAACTGTGAAGCTATGTCGTTGGGGAATATGTTCTTGCTGACCGGAAGCGGACTGTAATTAATCGTAGAGCCACTCTCACGGACAATTTTAGCAATGTCGCCTCCAGCCGCCAAAGCTGTGGCTGTTTCCGCCATATCTTTGTCTAAGGCTGCTTTGTCGGCTGCGCTGGCTTTGACCTGAACATCGATAAATTTAATGTCACGGCTTTCGGCTGTTTGCTTGAATCTTTCTTTCAACTCATTGTATTTGGCTTTTAAATCGCTTTCTTCCACTTTGATATCTTTGTCATTGATGGTAGAGTAGGGCACGGCAGCCATGATAATGTCGCTTTCATTGGTACGTGCCTCGAATGCGGCCTTGTCTATGATTTTGTTGCCTAACATCGCTTTGCTCAGCAGTACTTGATATTTTTGCGCAAGACTTTCCTGACGGAGTGTCTTTTCAATGAACATCCAGAATTTGTAGAGACTGTTATAGTAGTCCATGTATTCGGCCGGCATCTGTTCGCTTTTGGTTTTCATGCCTTCATAATCGGTCAGGAACTTCTTCAGTACATTGGCATCGAAACGGCCGGTTTGTTCGTTGCGGAAAGGTGTTTGCATCAGTATGGGACTGTTGCCTTCCGAAATAATGGATTGGATTTCTGCGTCAGTGACAGTAAGTCCCAATTCCTCAGCTTCGTGCTCGATGAGTTTGTTGTTGACGTATGTGTTCCAAACTTGGTCGCGTAATTGAGTGAGCTGTTGGTCGTTGAGTGCGCTGTTGCCACTGGTGAACTTCACAACTTCCGCATATTCGTCCACTAAGTTTTGGAATTCATGTACTGAAATCCGCTCTCCGTAAATTTCGCCGACTTGCTGCTTGCTTTCGTTAGAAGCAGACTGGATGGAGCGCATGGCTTCCTCGGCAATGAATGCAAAAAGAGCCAGACCGATCACGATGACCAGCAAAGGCCCCTTAGCTCTGATTTTCTGTAATGTTGCCATTGATTTAAATGATTATTATTTTTATTATTTTCTTTAAACGATTTAAGCGCACGAAGATACAAAAATCTTCGCACATATTCATGTCTGTCGGGCTAAAATTTAGTTATTCGACGATTTTCAGACGTACAAGTTCTATTTTTGTCGTTGTATTCTTGATGATTTTGAACTCGAAATGGCCGAATCTGATGATTTCGTTCAGTTTCGGAAAGCTTTGATACTGGTGTAGAATCAGTCCGCTGACCGTGACATATTCTTCGGATTCCGGCAAATCCAATCCCAACAGTTCATTGGCTTTTTCTATTTCCAGCCGTCCGGACAGGACGTATTCATTCTCATCGACCTTTTGGGCAATGTAGTTTGTATTGTCGTGCTCGTCTTCAATATCGCCGAAGATTTCTTCTACTAAGTCTTCCATCGTTACGATTCCCGAAGTTCCACCGAATTCGTCTACTACGATAGCCAGAGATTTTTTCTGCTGCATGAACTTCTTTAATAGCTTTTGGGCAGACATCGTTTCCGGGACCACGGGAGTTTCTTTAATTCGTAAAGTCCAGTCTGCCGGGTTCCGGAACATTTCGGATGAATGGATAAAGCCTACGATATGGTCTATGTCTTCTTTGTAAACGATGATTTTGGAATTTCCGCTTTCAATAAACCTGTTTTTAAGGTTTTCTATGGATGAACTGATTTCCACCGCTTCTATTTCTGTCCGTGGTACCATACAGTCCCGAACTTTGACTTCCGAGAAGTACAAGGCATTTTGGAATATCTTGATTTCATCCGTAATGTCGTTTTCATTTTGAGCCGATTCGATACTGGATTGTATCAGGTTGTCTAAGTCTATTTTGGTAAAAGCTTGTTCCGACGCTTTCTTGTTTACTTTAAGTCCCATCAGGCGCAATATGCCGCGAGATAGCGCACTGGTGAATTTGGATACGGGATAAAGAAGTATATAGATGATAAACGCCGGAACAGCGAATATCTTCAGCATGCGGTTCGGGTTTATCTTGAATAGCGTTTTCGGAAGGAACTCTCCGGTGACCAACACGATTAAGGTTGAAATGATGGTTTGCAAAGCCACGTTCAGTCCTTCGTGTTGGTTTAAATGGATCGGAGAAAGGACGAATTCGTTGATCACTCCTGCCATTAAAATACCATAGACGACCAACGCGATGTTATTTCCGACCAAAAGGGTCGAAATGAAATCATTCGGACGTGTATAAAATATGGTCAGAATTTTGGAAGTCAGACTGGCATCGCTGCGGTCTAACTCAACTCGAAGTTTGTTGGAAGATACAAATGCAATTTCCATCCCCGAGAAGAAAGCGGAGAGTAATAGTATGATGATGATTTCTATAATGGTCAGTGTCATGGCTGATTGGGTTTGGTGGGAGCAGTACGCATGACCGAGTCATTGGAGGATGAACTGCCACTGTCGCTGAAAGGCGTTTCGGCATTGGCGTTGCTGACAGAGTAGCGTGTCATTTGTTCGTTGGAACGGAAATTATAACCTTGGAGGAATTCATCCGGCTTCCGGATGGTCATGAACATGTTGGAATACATTTCATGACGGTCCATATCCCAAAAAAGTTCTTCGCTGGTAAAGACAGTACCCTCTTGGTTGCGTATGACCACACGTCCGCGCAACTCCCATAGTTGTTGATTGTGGCAATATGCCGTATCCGATTGCACGAACCAATCGATGTGGAACGTGGAGTCGAACTTTTCCAAAAGTATGCCTTTTACGAAAGTCCACCGCGGCGGATTGGTCGTATTGTAGATATTCCATTCTTCTGCCGTGATTTTATAGCGGATGACTCCGGAGTCCGAAATAAGGGTCGAGATGCCCCACGATTGCATGAAAGGCAAAGAGTCGTTTTCGTTTACGGCCGGAGCGTGGTTTGACTTTTCCGTAGAGCATGAGGGTATTAAAATAAGCATAACAGTCGCCCAAACGGAGACTGTTATGTGGGTCAAACGGGACAATCCCGTCGTAGACTTTACCTTACTTTTTCTCATTACTGAATCTTCCATTTCATGAACCATCTTTCGTTGAACGTAATACCGACGTTGAGACGCAAGTAGTTTTCAGTAATTAAAGATGATACGCTAGGAACGGACCTGCCCCACTGAAATGCGATATTGACCACGGAACGGTTATTGATATTGTTGGATACGGGAAGAGCGAATCCCGCCGTTACACCGAATTCCCGTGGGCCGTTATGTCCGTTTACCTTATAATAAGGTGTGGAAAAAGACGCCCCCATACGATATTGTACCCGTCTTAAGTATTTGCTGCTGTAACGGTCCGGTTGGAACTCCCCTCCGATCACAATTTTGGTGCGGTTCATATAGTTTTCCGTAGTGCTGACAAACTTGTCGTTTATAATTTGAGGCACACGGCATTCTCCCCATCTTTGATGAGTTACGTCCAAACCAACTTTCCATTGCTCTTTGTGTGCCCATGCCAATCCGGCTCCGAAAGATGTGGGTAATTCAAAAGCCTTTTCTATGACGGATTTCGTGGTATCTCCGTTGGCCACATAACTGTAATAATGGGCAGGAGAGTTGATTGCATGTCCGATACCGTATGTAATACCGGGAGTCAAAACGTCGTTTTTACCGATTTTAATGGGATATTGTACTCCGATATCTATTTTATAGGAAGAAAGGTCAGCTTCTATTTGTCGACGTAGCCCGTTGCTTGCGCTGGTGGCTGTTCCGTCTTCATAAAAAGTCTGCGTGATATTTTGGGCATAGTTTCCCCATACATATCCGAAATTTGCTCCGACAGAAAAGTCTGCGAACGGATTCCATCCCAAACCCACATACACCTCGTGCAGTCCTCCGTCGCCGGTATAGCTGTTGGTATAAGTCATGGTCGAACCGCTGTTGAAATGATCGCCCAGATATTTGCTTTCCGAGAAGTCATATCCTATACTGGAAAACGGGATAAAACCGAATGAAAATCCCAATCCTGGGCACAAACGGAAGCCCGCGTTGATATAGTCCAACGTGGTGTTGTGCGCATTGATACTGTTGCCTCCGCTTTTGAAATTTACGTTTTGCAACGTGAGACCTACGTCGAAGATGAATGATAAGGAATCTATGGCGGAATAGGAAGCCGGATTTTGCATATTGATGCGGTTTCCGTCGCGGAATCCCAATGCCACTCCGCTCATAGCCTTGTTGAAACCTTGCGACTGGTCTTTCAAGCTGCCGAGTCCGAAACGGGAATACGGGGAGTTTGAACCATTGGTCTGTGCGGGAGCATATAGTGTTGCCATGGCCAGCAACACGCAGAGTATAAGTTTATGACTGCTCATTATTAAATGCTAATATTCGGTTTAGCCCTCTGGGCACTATATATTTATCTGCAAAGATGAGATTTTTTATTTTGCTATCAAAGTTAAAAATATCGCCACCAGTTAAAAAAACCAAAAGGGACGGGTATTTTTCTTGGAAATATTTGATGCGTCCTTCTATTTCAAACTTCATGCCCTGAATGACTCCGGAGCGGATAGACGTTTCCGTATCATATCCGATGTCTAAGAGCGGCCCCTCGCTGTCTATCAACGGAAGTTTGGCTGTGAAAGCACGGAGGCTTTTTAGGCGCATTTGAAGTCCCGGAGAAATGCACCCTCCTTTGTAATGTCCGTTTTTGTCGATGAATTCGTAAGTCAGGCATGTTCCGGCATCGACTATAAGGATGTCATGTCCGGGATATTGCATGTAGGCGCCTACAGCCGCAGCCAATCGGTCCGCTCCCAACGTATCCGGAGTCCGGTAATCGTTTGTAATCGGGACGGGAGTCTGTGCATTTAAATACAGCAAAGGGAAGTCGAGCCTTTTCAGTTGTCGTTCGGCTTCTGCGGTGATGCCGAATACACTTCCGACGATACCTTGTTTAAACGCATATTTATTCACGAATTCCGGCAGGCGTTCCAGTGTTTCATTTGAGGTCTTGATTTCTTCCACCGGAGTATCACCGTCAAAGGCTACCAGTTTGGCCAGCGTATTTCCTATGTCTATGATTAAATTCACGTGTTCATGCTTTGCGGTTGCAAAGTTAATCAAAAAATAACATGGCAGATGATTTCTTTGTCAAAAAGATGCTCGTCTCGCTTTTTTCCGTGAATGGCATGGGGCAAAAGGGAAAATGCACTAACTTTGCAAAGCTAAATATGGCATGGAATGAGATATTTGAGATTTGTGTTTTTATACACCTTATTATATATAGGAGGGATGGCTCATGCCTTTCCGGCCGACTCTGTCGAGGTTAGTCTTTTGACTTGTTCTCCCGGAACCGAAGTGTATTCTTTGTATGGTCATACGGCCATTCGTGTGAAATCATATACCACGGGGGAGGACTGGGTTTTTAATTACGGTGTGTTCAGCTTCAACCGTCCGAATTTTATATGGCGTTTTACGCGCGGCGAGTGCGATTATCAAATTGGAGCCTTGCCTTTTGCTTACTTTGCCGAGGAATATGAAGGGCGTGGGTCGGCCGTCTATCAGCAAGTGCTGAACCTGAGGGCATCGGAGAAGGAACGGCTTTGGACGCTGTTGGTAGAGAATATGCGTCCAGAAAACCGGGAATACCGTTATAACTTTCTTTATGATAATTGTACGACGCGGGCACGCGACCGTATAGAGGAAGCTGTGGAGGGAAAGATCATTTATCCGGAACAAGACACTGTCCGTACGTATCGTGAGATTATTCATCAGTATACGGCTCAGCATCCCTGGGCGGAATTGGGTAATGACATTTGTTTGGGGGCGGAGGCTGACCGTCCTATTTCTGTACGTGACGAGATGTTTGCTCCTTTTTATTTGTTGCGTTACGCCAATGGCGCGATGATTCAGGGCTCCGATGGCAGTACGCGGCCGTTGGTGTTGTCTCAATCGAAAGTGGTTGAAGGGCGTGATGTGGAAATACAGAAAGAATTCCCTTGGTCTCCGGCACTGTCCGTATGGATACTTTTCTTTTGTGTGGTGGGGGTGACCGTGGTGGAACGGTGGCGCCATGCATGTTTTTGGGGGATAGACATTTTTTTGATGTCATTGGTCGGAGGAATCGGATTGGTGGTCACGTTTCTTTTTTTCTTCTCCGTTCATCCCACAGTTGGCTCGAATTGGCAGATTTGGGTCTTCAATCCCATTCCGTTGGTGGCCATGCCGTGGGTGGTTTGGTGTGCTGTTAAAAGGAGAAAAACTTACTATCATCCGTTAAATGCGTCGGTTTTAATATTATTTATGTTTTTTTCTGCCCTGATACCACAAGATTTTTGTGTGGTAGTTGTACCTTTGGCCTTAGCTTTGTTGCTACGTTCGTGTAGCTATTGGATAAGCTATCGAAAAAAAGAAAAATAAGCAAGCCATGCATTCTAAAAGCTATCGTTTTCTGACTCCGTTGATTATGGTGCTGACCTGGGCCAATATGGAAGCCCAGACGTCGCATCCTGTCCCCCGGTTGGTGGTCAACGTGACGATAGACCAGTTGCGTACGGACTATATGGAAGCCTTTTCTTCGCTTTTCGGAGCCGGAGGTTTCAATAAGGTGATGCGCGACGGACGTAGCTATATGGATGCCGCCTATCCTTTTTCCCACATAGACCGTGCTTCGGCAGTGGCGTGTATCATGACGGGCACGGTGCCTTACGATAATGGAATCGTGGGCGAGCATTGGATGGACCGTAAGACTTTACGTCCGATGTATTGCGTGGACGATGCGACGTGCGAGGGATGGCTGACTTCCGAGAAGTACTCTCCGGTGGCGTTGAATGTTTCGACCGTCACCGATGAGCTGAAGATGGCTACCGGAGGGCGGGCTTTGGTGTACAGCATTGCCTCGGATGCCGATGCTGCAATTCTGGCAGCCGGGCATGCCGCCGACGGTGCTTTTTGGATAGACAATGCTTCCGGGCAGTGGAGCAGCACGTCTTATTACGGCCAGTATCCGGATTGGGCCTTGCGTTACGACGTTTCCGACCGTTTGTCCGGTCGTATTTCCGATTTGTCCTGGACTCCAATCAGTCCGATTGTAGAGAATTTCAATTTCTTTATTTCGCCTCAAGAGAGCAAAGGGTTTACACATAAGTTTACGGGAGACCGTAAGATTTATGAGTTCAAGACCAGTGCGTATGTCAATGACGAGGTCAACCGTTTCGCCAAACATTGTCTGGATCATACCGAGTTGGGCGAAGACCTTGTGACGGATTTCCTGTCCCTGACGTATTATGCAGGGACGTTCGATCACAAACCGGTAGCCGAAGTTCCGGTAGAGTTGCAGGACACGTACGTGCGTCTTGATCTTGAATTGGCGGAGTTGATTACGATGTTGGAAAAGAAAGTAGGGGCCGGACGTTTTTTGTTGGTCGTTACTTCTACGGGATATACCGATGACGAAATCACCGATTTCTCGAAATACCGTATTCCTACTGGTACGTTCAGTGTGACGCGTGCTTCTGCGTTGTTGAACATGTACCTGATGGCTGTATATGGCCAGGGGCAGTATGTGGAGACGGAGTTCGGCTCGCAACTGTTCTTAAACCAGAAACTTATAGAAGACAAGCAACTGAATTTAAGTGACGTGCTGACACGTGCGCAGGCTTTCCTGATTCAGATGGCCGGCGTAAAAGACGTGTACACTTCCCAGCGGTTGGCTTTGTCTGCGGGAGAAACCGAAATACGCCGTTTGCGGAACAGTTTCAACCAGATGCGTTCGGGAGATATCTTCATTGAAGTGTCTCCGGGTTGGAAGGTCGTCAACGAAGAGACGCATGAACAAACCTTGGAAAGGGCTTCATATGTAGGTTTTCCCATTTTCTTTTTCGGCTGTAACGTGCGGCCGGAAACGATAAAGACGCCGGTAACGGTGGATTGTATCGCTCCCACCGTAGCCCGCTTCATGCGTATCCGTGCTCCAAACGCATGTTCCGCAGCTCCTTTATCGGCCGTCCGCTGATGAAGATATTTAAATAATTTTCTATTCTTTTACTTTTTTTGATTAACTTTGCGCAAAGAAGCGCAAAGCGCATCGCGTGAATAAAAAACAAAACAAAATATATGGATATAAACAAGTTTTTGAGCAAGCTTTTCGGGAATAAGTCTACCCGGGACATGAAGTTGATTCAGCCGTTGGTAGAGACCGTGAAAAAAGCTTATCCTGAAATTCAGGCGCTCAGTAATGATGCCCTGCGTGCCAAGACGCAGGAAGTGAAAAAGTACGTGCAGTCTTCGGCCGACGACCTCAAGGCTAAAATTGCGGAGTTGAAGGCAAAGGTGGAAGAAATGCCGATTGAAGACCGTTCTTCTCTTTTTTCGCAGATCGACAAGTTGGAGAAAGACGTGTTGGAACGTTACGAACAGGCTTTGAACGAAGTTATGCCGGTGGTGTTCTCCATCGTGAAGTCCACGGCCGAACGTTTTGCCACTCAGGAAATCGTGGACGTGACGGCCAACGATTTCGACCGCGAGTTGGCGGCAAAGTTCGATTTCGTGGATATTGAGGGCGACACGGCGCATTACCACAACCATTGGACGGCCGGAGGAAACGATACGGTGTGGAACATGATACACTACGACGTGCAGCTTTTTGGTGGTGTCGTACTGCACCAAGGCAAGATTGCCGAGATGGCGACCGGAGAAGGTAAGACATTGGTGGCTACCCTGCCTGTGTTCTTGAATGCCCTGACCGGCAACGGCGTGCACGTGGTGACGGTCAATGACTATTTGGCCAAGCGTGACTCCGAGTGGATGGGGCCGCTCTACATGTTCCACGGTTTGAGTGTGGACTGTATCGACAAACATCAGCCCAACAGCGATGCCCGCCGTCGTGCCTATCTGGCCGACATCACGTTCGGAACGAACAATGAGTTCGGTTTCGATTACTTGCGCGACAATATGGCAACGAATCCCAAGGATTTGGTGCAACGTGCACACAATTACGCCATCGTGGACGAGGTCGACTCCGTATTGATCGACGATGCCCGTACGCCGTTGATTATATCCGGCCCCGTGCCTAAGGGCGACGACCAGTTGTTCGAACAATACCAGCCTCTGGCAGAGAAGTTGGTCGGCGTACAGCGTCAGTTGGCCACTCAATACTTGGCCGAGGCCAAGCAGATGATAGCTTCGGGCGACAAGGAAAAGGTGGAGCAAGGATTCCTGCAACTGTACCGTAGCCATAAGGCGTTGCCCAAGAATAAGCCCTTGATCAAGTATTTGTCCGAGCAGGGTATCAAGTCCGGTATGCTGAAGACCGAGGAAATCTATATGGAAAACAACAACAAGCGCATGCCCGAGGCTGTGGAACCGTTGTATTTCGTTGTAGATGAGAAGTTGAACAGCGTGGACCTGACGGACAAAGGTTTTGCCTGGCTGTCCAAAGCTACCTCAGACCCGGAATTGTTTGTTATGCCGGACATTACGTCGGCTATGTCTGCGCTGGAGACAGATAGCTCTTTGACCGACGAGGAACGCGTCATGAAAAAAGACCAGCTCTATTCCGACTATGCCGTGAAGAGCGAACGTATGCACACCTTGCAGCAGTTGCTGAAAGCTTATACCATGTTCAACCGCGACGATGAATATGTCATCATCGACGGCGAAGTGAAGATTGTGGACGAGCAGACGGGACGTATCATGGACGGGCGCCGTTGGAGCGACGGCTTGCATCAGGCTGTGGAAGCCAAGGAGCACGTTAAAGTGCAGGCTGCAACCCAGACTTTTGCCACGATTACCTTGCAGAACTATTTCCGCATGTATCATAAGTTGGCGGGTATGACCGGTACGGCCGTAACCGAGGCCGGCGAGTTTTGGGACATCTATAAACTCGATGTGGTGGAGATTCCGACCAACCGTCCGATTGCGCGTAAGGACATGAACGACCGCGTGTATAAGACACAGCGTGAGAAATATAAGGCCGTTATCGAGGAAATCGAGATGCTCATCAAGGCCGGACGCCCCGTCTTGGTCGGTACGACTTCGGTGGAAATCTCGGAGATGTTGAGCAAGATGTTGCAGATGCGTAAGATTCCGCACAACGTGCTGAACGCCAAATTGCACCAGCAAGAGGCCGATATCGTGGCGCAGGCGGGACAGAGCAGCACGGTGACCATTGCCACTAACATGGCCGGTCGTGGTACCGACATCAAGCTGAGCGACGAGGTGAAGAAAGCCGGCGGTTTGGCCATTATCGGTACGGAACGTCATGAGAGCCGCCGTGTAGACCGTCAGTTGCGCGGTCGTGCCGGACGTCAGGGAGACCCGGGCTCATCCGTTTTCTTCGTGTCCTTGGAGGACAAGTTGATGCGTCTGTTTGCCAGCGAACGGATTTCCAGGGTTATGGACAAGCTGGGCTTTGAAGATGGCGAGATGATTGAACACAAGATGATCAGCAATGCCATCGAGCGTGCCCAGAAGAAGGTGGAAGAGAACCACTTCGGTGTGCGTAAGCGTTTGTTGGAATACGATGACGTGATGAACAAACAGCGTACGGTGGTCTATGAGAAGCGTCGCCACGCCCTGATGGGTGAGCGTATCGGGATGGACATCTCCAATATGATTTGGGACCGTTGCGTGAATATCATCGAGAATAACGACTATCAGGGTTGTAAGGAAGGCTTTATCGAGGTCATGGCCATGGAAGTACCGTTTACGGAGGACGAGATGAACGGCATGAAGCGTGAAGATTTGTGCGAAAAGGCTTTCCAGGCTGCCATGGAACGTTTCAAGCAAAAGACGGATATGTTGGCCGCTGTGGCCCAGCCTGTCATCAAACAGGTGTATGAGGCACAAGGACACATGTATGAGAACATCATGGTGCCCGTGACGGACGGACGCCGCATCTACCAGATTTCCACTCCGCTCAAGGAGGCTTACGAAACGGAAAGCCGTTCCATCGTGAAGGCTTTCGAGAAGGCCATCATGCTGCATACCATCGACGAGGCTTGGAAAGAAAACCTGCGCGAACTGGACGAGTTGAAACATTCCGTGCAGAACGCTAGCTACGAACAGAAAGACCCCTTGTTGATTTTCAAACTCGAAAGCGTGAAGCTCTTCGATGCCATGGTGGACAAGATTAATAACCAGACCGTCAGCGTACTGATGCGTGGACAAATTCCGGTGCAGCAGCCCGAACAGGTGCGTGAGGCCGAACCGGAACCGGCTCCCCGTCAGGAGAAGTATGTGGAATCCCGCGAGGACTTGACCGACCCCAATCAAGAGGCCGCTGCTCGTCAGGACACTCGCGAACCGCAGAAGCAGCAACCGGTAGTGGCTGAGAAGCTTCCGGGACGTAACGACCCTTGTCCTTGCGGTAGCGGAAAGAAATTTAAGAACTGTCACGGACGCGGATTGTAAATCGGCAGACTGACGATAAGTTGTATTGTCCCCCGGACGGGGTCGGGTTTTCCGGCTGCGTCCGGGGGAAGTTTGTTGTATGGGTACTCTCTTCGGATGTCATGATGTTTTTTTCGCTTCTCTTCCTTAAATTTTGGTACTGGAATGTTTTCCGATACTGTTTTTTTTGTACCTTTGATATAACTATAGACAAAAATGACAGATTATGAAAGCCACCTCACAAACCATTCAGCAGATTGAACGTGCACTCAGGAAAATTGCAGCCAAATACCCGCAAGGCCGGGAGGATTTGGCTTTGACGGATATCCATCTTCAGGTAAAAGCCGATTCCGGCGAATTGTTGGCGTTCAACGATGACGATGAAGAGTTGACGCGTTGCGTGGTAGAGCAGTGGATGGACAACGGAGATGAGAATTTTTATGAAGAGATTACTCCCGTGTTGTGCCAGTGTATCCAGGGTATGAAAGATACGTTGGAGCATCTTTCCCTGTTGAAGCCTTATTCTTTCGTCTTGGTGGATGAGGACAAGGAAACGCTTTGCGACTTGTATCTTGTGGACGATGAGACGGTGATAGTGGACGGCGAACTGCTGAAGGGGTTGGACGAAGATTTGGATGATTTCCTGAAAAAGCTTTTGGAGGAATAAGGTGTCCCTTGAACGGACAAAATCGCGATTGAGCGAGGGTAAAGCCAAGTCCGTTTGAGCTTTGCGGGGCGCGATTTGTTCAGAATGTCAGAATGTCAAATCCGATGGGGCGAGAATCGCGTATTTTCGGGCAGAAGACGTTGAGGGCCGCGCAAGGGCATTCTCGTGTGTCGGGGAAAAGGCAGAGTGTAAGCCGTCGGGTGTTTTTCCTGTTTTTTGTTTCGCCTTTATGTCGAATCGTACGGACAGATGCGGATAAGGTGTAAGCGAAACATCGCAATCCCTATCTGTTTGTTTCTTGTTTTGGGAAACAAAATGAGTTCAAATAGTGTTTTTCGTATGCTTAAAATCTTGTTTGGGGAGCGTTTGGAGCTTGGTTTTAAGTCGTGTGATATATGTATTCTGTTCGTTTTGCGCACATCGGAAAATCGCTTTCAGCCAAACGATTTTTCAATCTCTTGAGATTGATTTGCATATATGCAGGCTTTATGCGGAAATACGCTGCTTTTTTGCATAATTATTCTCTTTTGGGGCTTTATCTAACGCTGTTTTCTCAATTTAAAACAAGCGTAAAGGATTGAAATAATATCTTTTTGACAGGATATAGAGGGAAATGAGATAAAATTGTAATTTGCAGATATGGCGCTTCTAATAAAAAAATAACAGCCTAAGAATCTGGTATTCCAGACCGATGGGGACTTTAAGGTGAAAGACGCTTATTTCCCTTACGAAGAGGCTTACTGCGAACCTTTGAGCCGTTATTCCTATTTTTCGGCAACGGATAGTAGTGTTATCTTCGGTTCATTCCGATTCGACGGTTTGATGGAAATCATGAAGTCCGGGAAGCAGGCTGCCCATTCAGTCCTGATGGATTTGAAGCACCCTATTCCGGAAGGGCTGCGGGCGAAGACGGAAAGTTATGACGGTTCGTCGCCTTACGAGTTTGTGGCCCAGACCCCGGTGGCGTGCAGGCAATATTGGTTTGTGGAGGTGACGAAGGACAAGAAAAGCGAATGTTATGTGTATGACAGGCATGCAGGTAAGCTTTACGGAAACGACGGGCAGGCGACGGACAGGATGGCATTCATTGTAGGGAGCGATGGCACCCATTTCATCGGCTATGTGCCGGACAAGGCCTATTACGAAGAATTGGTGAAATTCGGGCTACACAAGGCGGACAGCCTGACAGAGGAACGTTTGGAACAAGGGGGAAGCGCGTTGGTCTTATACCGGATGAAATAGGGACATCCCGAAAAGTAGAAATCCCCTCCGCTTGTCATCGTACAGGTGGAGGGGATGGTTTTATATAGTATGAAGTTAAGGTCAGAACAGGCTCCACGACACGGTGAGACCGGCCATGACGATGGCCACCATCGACATGAGCTTGATGAGGATGTTCAGGCTCGGGCCGGAAGTGTCCTTGAATGGGTCGCCCACAGTGTCGCCCACCACGGTGGCGCGGTGTACCTCGCCGCCCTTTCCGCCGAAGTTACCTTCTTCGATATACTTTTTGGCATTGTCCCACGCACCACCGGAGTTGGCCATGAAGATGGCCAGTACGAAACCGGCCGACAAGCCGCCGACCAAAAGACCGATGACACCCGGTACGCCGAACACCAGTCCGGTAGCGATGGGAGCCACGATGGCCAACAGCGACGGGAAGACCATTTCACGTTGTGCACCTTTGGTGGAAATCTGCACGCAACGGGCATAATCCGGTTCGGCTTCTCCACTCAGGATGCCCTTGATTTCACGGAACTGCCGCCGCACTTCCTCTACCATGTGAGCCGCTGCACGCCCTACGGCGTTCATGGTCAACCCGCAGAACAGGAAAGCCATCATGCTGCCGATGAACATGCCCGAGAGGACCTTCGGGTTCATCAGCGTCACGTCATAGTAGGTCATGAAGTCGGTGAACGAGGCGTCATGTATGGCCAACGTGTCGCCGTTCGGCATGGTCAGTACAGTTTCGCCCAAGCGTGTCAGCCCGATGCGGATTTCTTCGATGTAAGAAGCTAAAAGTGCCAGACCGGTCAGGGCTGCCGAGCCGATGGCAAAGCCTTTGCCGGTAGCTGCCGTGGTGTTACCCAACGAATCCAAGGCATCCGTGCGTTTGCGCACAGCCTCGCCCAGTCCGCTCATTTCAGCGTTTCCGCCTGCGTTGTCGGCTATGGGGCCGTAGGCGTCCGTGGCCAAGGTAATGCCCAAGGTGGAGAGCATGCCCACGGCGGCGATACCGATGCCGTAAAGTCCCATGCTCACGTTGGCAAAGTCGAATCCTGAGGCCAGCCAATAGGAAAGGATGATACCGATGACGACGGCTATCACTGGGATGGTGGTGGACACCATACCCAGTCCGATACCGGAGATGATGACCGTGGCCGGACCCGTTTTTCCGCTCTCAGCCAACAGTTGGGTGGGGCGGTAGGATTGTGACGTGTAATATTCCGTGGAGCGTCCGATGACGATACCCACCAGAAGCCCGATGACCACGGCGAACGAGATGTTCAGCCAGTTGTCTATCTGCAACGCCCAAAGGATGAGGAATGTCGCCACGACAATCAGCGCGGAACTCAGGTTCGTGCCTACGGACAAGGAGTTGAGCAGGTCTTTCATACCGGCATCTTCCTTGGTGCGTACGGAGAAGATACCTAAAATGGAGAGCAGGATGCCCACTGCGGCTATCAGCATCGGGGCGATGACGGCTTTGAACTGCATGTCCACATCGCCTCCGGCCATGAATGCCGCGGCACCCAATGCAGAGGTGGCCAGGATGGAACCGCAATAAGACTCGTACAGGTCGGCTCCCATACCGGCTACGTCGCCTACGTTGTCGCCCACGTTGTCGGCTATCGTAGCCGGATTACGCGGGTCGTCCTCTGGGATACCGGCTTCCACTTTGCCTACCAGGTCCGCGCCCACGTCGGCGGCCTTGGTGAAGATGCCGCCGCCCACACGGGCGAACAGAGCCATGGAGGAGGCGCCCATACCGAAGGTCAGCATGGCGCTGGTGATGGCGGAGGCCTCCAGCTTGAACACGAAGCGCAGCAGGAAGAACCACACGGAGATGTCCAGCAGGCCCAGACCCACCACGGTGAAGCCCATGACGGAGCCGGCGGAGAAGGCCACCCGCAGGCCACGGTTCAGCCCCTCCTGGCAGGCATTGGCGGTGCGGCAGTTGGAGGCGGTGGCGATCTTCATGCCGATGAAGCCGGACAGGCCGGAGAAGAAGCCGCCGGTCAGGAAGGCGAAGGGTACGAACCACGTCAGCAGACCGCAGGCTGCCATGACGCACAGCACCACCACCATGCAGGCGAAGAACACGCCGACCACGGAATACTGGCGCTTGAGGTATGCGTTAGCACCCTGACGAATGGACTGGGAGATCTTCTGCATGAGGGGGGTGCCCTCCGAGAAGCGCAGCACCTTCTTTGCGGTGATGACCACAAAGAGAAGCGCAATGATGGAGCCAACAAATGTGGCTAGGACCAGGTACTTTTCCATAAAGACTTTTCCTCTCTTTTCCTTGTTTTCTCCCGGAGCCGGCAGAGGGACGGGAGATTCTTTTTGTCCCACTGCACATTATAAAAAACGCCGTCCGCTCCGTCAAATTTTCAAACTTTTTTTCGAAGTGCCTAAAAATTAGTTTGGAGTCGTTCGTCATTTTTATATAATATTTTTCTTGCAAAGAAAACCGCTTAAAATGGAAAAACGGGGCAAAAATCGGCGGCAGCGGCGGAACGCTTGCGGAATTTGTGACAGGATTTTCTTGCGGGAAGCAGGGGGAAATGTTTTTAAAAATTTTTTTCAAAAACATTTTTCCTTCAAATAAAAGCAAATTCACAAAAAATACACAAAAAGACTCCCATTCACTTTTTACGCAAAAACTGATGAATCAAAAATTGGATACAGAAATTCTTTCGTCATTTTTCACAATCGCGGAAAATGGCTTTAAATGTCTTGAAAAGCGCCCAAAACGGGAGTAAAATAGCCCCATCAATCTCTGGGAGGTTTCAAACATATGGAATATCAGGAAGTTTTGCAAAACGCCCGCACCTGTATGGGACCCTACTGCAAGGCGTGTCCCGTGTGCAACGGTCAGGCGTGTAAAAATACCATCCCCGGCCCAGGCGCCAAAGGCTCCGGCACCGGCTTTGCCCGGAACTATCAGAAGTGGCAGGAGCTGCGGGTGAATCTGGATACCATCGGGGAAAACCGTCCCGCCGACACGTCCTTCGACTTCTTCGGCCATCGGCTGGCCCTGCCGGTGATGGCGGCTCCTGTGGGCGCCATGCAGCTGCACTACGGGGATAAGTACGACGATCTGACCTATAACCGGCTGCTGCTGGCGGCCTGTGCCAAGGCGGGCATCGTGGCCTTCACCGGCGATGGTGTGGACCCGGCGGTGATGGAGGGCGCCACGCAGGCCATCCGGGCCCAGCAGGGCTGCGGTGTGCCTACGGTGAAGCCCTGGGACCGGGAGACCCTGATGCAGAAGCTGGAACTGGCCCTGACCGCCGACCCCATGGCCATCGCCATGGACATCGATGCCGCCGGTCTGCCCTTCCTCCGCAACCGGATGCC